>Ga0123352_10014507_pt1 | contig 12546 bp, 7 predicted proteins | sample TergutLab28metaG_FD_89700 | JGI IMG/M metagenome (GOLD analysis project Ga0123352, IMG submission 89700) | Labiotermes labralis P1 segment gut microbial communities from Petit-Saut dam, French Guiana - Lab288 P1 | ecosystem: Host-associated > Arthropoda: Insects > Digestive system > Gut ... | reverse complement strand
GCTACGCGTTTCGACCCGATGGGGTCTTCATCAGGATGGCTTCCAGATGTTACTGAAATTACAATTGTCATTACTCTCTTACTTGGGTGTTTTTACCTTTTGTACATGTATTCTAATTTGTCTCGTGTGTATTGTTGCTAGTTTTAAGTTGTCTTGTGTGTAATTGTTGTTGGTTGGCCATGTGTATTGTTGTAGCTGTCTTGTGTGTATTGTTGTCATCTTATGTGTATTTGCTGTACTGTTTGTGCATTGCTGTTTTTTTACTTTAGATGCCGGACTGCTGGCTAGAAGTCAGTACTCGGAAGGTCCTGCGACCGGCCACCTCGACACAGGTTTTTCTCAGTTTCCCTGTGTCTATAAGCAAACGCTCAGATGGTTCCCAAGATTCCAAGTTGCCACTACATGCTTCTCATGTAGCCCTCCGGACTTAAATCTAGTAGTAACCAATTTCATATTTTGTATAAATTTAAAATAACCACTGCCACCGGGTGACAAACAAATTGCAGTTTATTATTATTATTATTATTATTAATCAAGCCAAAGGCATCTACAGGTATAACGACATAAAATGGAAGTTACTCAGTTCAGTATGTACACTTCCTTGAGTATGTTCTGGAAGACAGCCTGATGAATAACCAGTGGGGTCGAAACGCCCAGCTAAATACATTATTTTATGAAGGTGTGTTTGATAGTTGTCTTTTTATTCCTTATTTGATACGTCATAGGCTTTAGCTATGTGCTATACGTGAGATATTTCTTGAACTCAACGATTACAAACATGGCGATGGTGCGTAAGTTTGTGGTTTTATCCGTTATGTTTAACATATACTAAATCTGCACACAATTACTTACTGTCAGCTTCTCACAAGAAATGACACGTGTAATTCTAAAGGAAACGTCAGGCTATACAGTCTGCAGTAGTAACGTAGGCCTTAAGAGTTCTGCTGTGGATTGCTGTGGACTGCTGGTGTGCCTTGTGGACCCCAGCCAGCCGTCCAGCGAACTGGCTGCAGTTATTGTACTGCCAGATACAAGTGGCGACTGGCAGGTCAACTACATTACCGCCCACTTGTGGTCGCGCTTTGTTTCTGATTACGGCGTACCGCCCACCGCCCTTGACATGGGCGAAAAGGAAGAAGTCCTGCTTGCGACGTATGTGGCTGTCTATAACTCTCTGATTTATGCCCAGGAATTTATTTAGAATTATTCGTTCATTGTATCTACCAGACTCAGTACTCGTTCTACTGTATATACAGTGGAACCCCGTTATAACGACACCGGTTTATGCGACACCTCGTCTATAACGGCAGATTTTTTTGGTGGTACCAATTGATTCCTCACTGTTAACTATAAGAATGTGCTTTTCTATTAGTATAACACCCGTTTATTCATTCGTTCATTCATTAGTATTCAGCCCTAGAGGCCGGTCCGGCAGGAAGCGATGTAGCTCTTGGCACACTGCATCCTAGGCAAGTTCTTGGGGATAGTTTGCCATTGCTTTCCCCCGCCTTTAGACGTTACCACTTTCGCCGCCACGTGCCTCCGCGTCCTCAGCGACGCGAGAGATCCTAGCAGCGAAATGTGGAACTGTGGGCGAGAAAGATGTCCGGTAGTAATTTCACCCGTTTATAAAGACACAAAATATTCAGTACCGTTCATAACGTTATAACTGAGTTAAACTGCAATAAGCAAGTACGGGCTGGACGGTCGAGGAATCTCTGCTCTCATCAATGTCAGCACTGGCTCTGGGACACTTGCAGCATCGTATTCGGTAGCTACTGGGTTAAGCCGGCCGGGGCGTGAAGTTTAGCACTCAGTTTCATCCAGTTCACAGGTTCAAATCAGGGCAAGCACACTCTCACTGCACTATATGTCATAATGACGTGTTTTGTTTACACTCTGGACTTACATCCAGGTGGTATCGAGTTTAATTCCCGAATAAGTTTCCGCTTCTTCTGAGGTTTTTCTTATCAGTGTTTCTCCTTGTCTTTAAATATGCCGCTTTGGTTTCCTTCTAGATCCTTACCTAGTCGTCACTCATTACTGCGCCAGTGTAATGAACATTGAAAAAGTTTTTATCTCAGGTGGCCACCTATAGGTGTGATGATACCAGAGGCTGTGTAATGCAATTTAGACCTCCTGATGATAAGCACATGTGCTCGAAACATGTAGAGGCATGAAATAAAACTTACTGTGAAACAAATTTTGTGCATCAGGTTGGTTAAATACTGAGATAAATATACTGAGATGCACGGTCAAAAATAGAAAAGGGTGCCACACGGAGACAGCATAATTGTAACTTCTATTGTAAGTGTTATGGACAGCACGTATAGATTATCAACTATGAATGGGTCGATGGATATACATACAGACGGACATACACGATGGTTCGTTACAGTAATTTTCTGGCACAGTGCATTCGTATGTTCCGTGTGACTCCCTCAATGCACAAGTGCGCTGAAGAGCAGTACCGGATTGGTCATTTTGATGAAGACTGTTTACTGTGAGGTAGGAACTGGATTTTTTTTTTTTTATTTAGATGAGTCGCCGGGCTTGGTTCGAACCCGCGCTCTTCCGCTTCAGATTTATGGTAGACGGAGTGTTACTGAGAGAGGACGTTCTCGGAGTACCGGCAGTTGCCCGTCAGCTCATTCCACCCATACCCAGTCTTTATACTGAAAGTAACTCCTTGCAAAATAAAGAACGGCAAAACATGGAAACCTTCAAGAAAAAAATTCTGATGCCGCTCCGAAAATCGGGGAAGCGTACAAAAAAAAACAGTACTTTTTAAAATGTCGTACATCGAAAAATAATTAAAAGGAACTCGGAGCTGTATCTTTTCTTTCCCACAGATAATTTACTTCCTACAACTCATCGCATGTTTTCCCCTCCGTACACAAAACATTACACATTCAGTGATACGCTGCTCTGCCACTAGAATGTAAAACGCCCTTGGATTTCTCCCTTCGTGCTAGTTCGAACTAACTTCCTCGTGTATAGTCGCACAGCAGGTGCTGCCATCTGGGAACAGAGTGTATGTGTGAGCAGATTACTGTTGACATTTCATCACTCCATCACGTTTACTCTTCTTCTTCTTCCTCTTCAACTAACACGTACTTTGCTCGTCATAGCGTTCTGATGACGAATTACCTTCTAAACTGTTGCCACGGTAGTCCCATAAGCAAATATTTGAGCTTAATTTCCGAGGGTTTACAGCTGATAGGCAAGGCTACCTAGCGGGTGTGTGTTGAGGCGTCATGCCTTGAGTTCCGAAGTGCCAGAGCTCACGGCCCATTTCTGAACTTCGAAACATCCCGTGTAGCCTATTGTTCTGCGGTAAGTGAGCGTTATACCTCGGCTAACGAAGATAATTCGTTCCTGAATCACATTCGTTAGCCGAAATCTTCGTTAGCCGAAACACACATACAGACGGAAAAGATAAGCTCCTGGAATGGCCCTACCGTTCATGTTTGCTGCTTTATGTTAGCGCGCGCATTCGTTAGCCGAATCCATATTCGTTAGCCGAGTCCGAAAAACAGCGAAAAAAATCTTCGTTAGCCGAAAAATTCGTTAGCAGGGTCACTCGTTAGCTGAGGTATCACTATATTTCGGATAGGAAGAATTCTAGACACGATACTGAACATAATTAATGGTCATACTTATGCGACAGCAAATTTATTGTGGCGAAATGCAAATTCAGTTGCCATAAAATTTTTTGGCTTTATTCATTAGTGCATAAAGAATACTGCTGGGCGATAACGCAGGCGGCGGGGTGGTCACGCTGCGGGCGATCGGGTTACAGGGTGTTGGAGTTTCGATTTAAGCTGTACCCCCTTGTTTGTACACATGCATATAACCATATATATATATAGTAAGTTCCGGCGGGCGCCTGACTTTGCGTAACTCGAGGAGCGTCTGTGATTGTTTTCTGGGCTTTGTGTGACGTCTGTTCTTCGATAACACAGACTTAACGAAAGAGGATCTGTCGCCGTCCTCAGGTGAAAGGGTGGGGAGGCAACTGGCGCGCTGCTAACGACGCAGAGGTATTCACGTTTATGTGTTACTGCAGTAAGCCCGAAGATTGGTAAAAACCTAGGTTTTACCAGTAAATCCTAGCATTTACCATAGTGAGGTAGTAAAATTTCGAAAAAATGCTTGGAAACGCTTCCATTTCGGGATTTTACCAAACCATGTCGGTAAATGCTGGTATTTGCTGACACGTATTGGTACAAGTCCGTTTTGTTTGGCTGTCATTATGCTTTTGTAAGTGTGTGTGTTTTAACTTTTAATTATTCATTGAACATGTAAGTTTGAAATATTTTGTCGGTCATTTTATCTTCCATAATTCTATGAAACTCAATTTTTATATATTTATTGTACCGGGTCAATACTTAAATTAGCTTAGCTTATTTTCGGCACAACAGTCGCAAGCGATAGCTGGGTCGACCAGTCCGCGTCCCGCCACGGGGCGTGGGTTCGGGAGATGCGTGTTTAGCGCATCGCAATCCGTTACGCGGATATCCCTTATACTCAACCGAACTTCTAATTATTTTTGTCCATTTGAAGACTATGCGAATGGAATAGGAAATTAAATCAGCATTCTATTATCAGATTAAACTCTGTATTTTTCACCATTACACCAGTCCTTTACAATAATTTGCCTTTGTATATTTAAATTTAAAGAAGCCTAGGATAACATTAAACTTAACTGCTTTATATTTTACTTCATTTAAGTAATGTATTAAAAGAAAATGTGTCATGAAATAAATGGAAATTATTAATCAGAATTTCCTTGAACATTATCAAATCATAATTAAACTCACCTGTTAACAGCAAGGTTGACTCTTGTGACATTTTGAGTTACAAAGTAGATTGGCTGATTTGCACAAACACATCTTCGTGGTACACTTCTTTGAACAGTTGCATTTTCTGAATCCTTGTGCACCAACTAAAGAAGGCTTATTTGCCACTTCCCTTACACTTTATTTCCTCCGTACCAACTTCTTCGATGCTTAAAAAAATTTTCTTTGCATAAGGTAAATTGGTTTCTTGTGCACAACGCTCTTAGTTTACCCAACTTAGTAGCAAATTCATAAAATTCTTCGTATTTAATGTCTGTGATAACGGCTATTATTGATCTTGGATCCATCTTCGCTCTGTCAATATCTGGTATTTTTATTCTAACATTTTGTCCGAGAGTAAGTTTTTTGGAACTTTTTAGAGGAAGTTGCTTTCATTTTCTTTGCCTGCTCCTCAAGTCCTTCCCTGGCAGCCTCCCCAAACACTTTCACTTTTTGAGCTCTGCTGATAGTCGCAGTTGTACCGTCAGGGGTTTTAGAGATTGCTTCTGGGTATATTTTTTGATTTTGAACTTCGGTCTCTACTTCCATTCTTACGCAGGTTTCTGTTTCACTTGTATTATCATTACCTTGCAATTCCAAATCAAGAGTTGGTTCGTGGTCAGTGTTTGATTCTCATGGAATTATGCAAGAAAAATGACCACCAAAATATTTTAAACTTACATGTTCAATGAATAATTAAAAGTTAAAACACACACACTTACAAACCATAATGACAGCCAAACGTTTACCAATAGTTGTCGGCAAATGCCAGCATTTACCGACATGGTTTGGTAAAATCCCGAAATGGAAGCGTTTCCAAGCATTTTTCGAACTTTTACCACCTCACTATGGTAAATGCTAGGATTTGCTGGTAAAACCTAGGTTTTACCAATCTTCGGGTTTCTGCAGTAACATGTGTTACAGTAAAAGTGCACCTCCATATGAACAAGAGCATTGCTTTGTTTGAGGTTTCCCGATCTTCGCGTTTTCGTCTTTCTGTTAACAATGGTCTTGAGATGAAGATGAATGAGGGGCATTGGTGGAATGATACGGGGGGAAAGGCGAAGTTCTGGGAGAGGAACCTGTCCAGGTGGCACTATGCCCGTAGAAGTGAGACTGGGACGCGTTTTTCTAAAAGTATTTCGGCTTCCTCATGTCTGTGCGCCTCAGCACGTTGTTATTACGCGGAAAAATGCAGAATTATACTCGTAGTACTCTTGAAATCTCCGAGGCAGTGCCCGCTCGTCCTTCTGGTGAAGGTAGCCTGGAGGCAAGCTAGAGCGTCGAGAATTGAAGGAGGTATCGTTCTCCGAGTGATGTGTTGGTGGGGGGGGGGAGGTTATACAGCGGAGGAAGGAACTTGAGCATTTGGCATGAGTTCTGAATTTGGATGGCAACTTCATGGCGAAATTTTGATCGCTTTGGGAGAGCTGCATTTTGGCGAAAATGTTTATTTCAGTGTTGTGGACGGTGCTGGCATGTGAATCATGCGGTGCGACGTGGGGTTATATATCTCTTGTCTTTCCAAAAAAAGATATTCAAGTGTCCATTGCAAAGGACAGTCGATTAATGATTTGTCTAAACTTCTCCAACAACATGCACCAGAAACTTAGTAAATATAAAGTTCTGACACAATCAGTCCATATTACAACACGTTTTGGTGGCTGTAATCACCATCATCGGGGAATTCACCTTGTAGGCTAAAACAGCGTTGTTCAACCTGTTGTTCCTGTTTATTACTCACAACAAAAACCACAGTCACTCATATTAAATGGTGTGTTACATGTTATTAGCAAGGGAGAGGAGGAAACTACATAATGAGGAACTGAATGATCTGTACCCCTCACCCAGTATTGTTCGGGTGATGGAATCGAGAAGAATGATATGGACGGGGCATGTAGCGCGTATGGGTTAGAGGACAGGCGTATACAGGGTTTTGGTGGGGAAACCTGAGGGAAAGATACCACTTGGGAGACCCAGAAGTAGATGGGAGGATAATATTAAGATGGATCTTCAGGAAGTGGGTTGTGGGGGTATGGACTGTATCGAGCTGGTTCAGGATAGGGACAGATGGCGGGCACTTGTGAATGCGGTAATGAACCTTCGGGTTCCGTGAAATGGTGGGAATTTCTTGACTGGCTGCAAAATGGTCAGCTTCTCAAGAAGGACTCTGCTGCATGGAGTGAGTGAGTTGCATATTGTAGGAAATGTTTAGGCAAATAGGTTAATAAACTGCACGGTATAAAGAACAACGTGAAGCTTTAGTTCAGATGATTTTGGACTAATACACTGTATTGTCAGGAAGCGCAGCTTTTGTAAATATTTAAAGCAGGTGGTATGTATGGTTACCACTGTCCTGCGTATGGGTGCTCGCGTTAAGAAGAATGTTTCGCGTACCGAACCTGCAACATTCTTCATGTCTCTGGTTCCCCTTATCAGATCGTCCACCGGAACACAAATGTCTATACCAAGTGCGCTGTGGTGGGCAGATATCTGAAGTTTATATTGGATTATTACAAATTCCCAGAACGATTTTTTTTTGTATTGGATATGTAACTTTTAAATGAAGTGGTCAGTCGTCCGTCAGACTGCCCCTCTGTGGGGCGCGTGTAATTTATTTGTCGTACAGCTGTGACCAGCATATAGCCCTGGCGGAAAATCCGTTCCGATGTTTCACAGGGATGGCGTCACTAGAGGACACAAAATGAGGGTAGTATTTAGCAGCGTGATAGGGTAGACAGCCAGGTTAGGTCCCGGGCACCAACAGGAATATTCTGTTAATTGTGTGAGAACTCTAGCTTGGAACTTGGTGAGTTGCAATCTTTACAAGCTGCGTGACAGTACTGTTCTATCCGTTGTTTACTGATTTTTCGAAAGAGCGTTGCTTTTTGCAAGGTTTGCAGACTTTAGCCGTCTGTCCTTCTGATGGAATGATACTGGCAGATAAAAACCGAAGTACTCGCAGAAAATCCTCTCCCAGTGTCACGTTGTACACCATTTATCTCACATGGACCTGCCTGGGATCGAAACCCGTACACCTCGGTGGGAGACCGACGACTAACTCACAGGACCAGGCACAGCCTGAAAGACTAAGATTAACTTGAACTTCATATAAAGATCCAGTCCGTACCGCGCAGTAAACACACTTCGGCTCGGTTATAAAAAAACAGCCAGTCAATGCTGTGTAGAGAAATAATCGCTGTTTGTTCTGAGATCCATATAAAGCATATAACCCAAATTACATTTAAATACCCAGTCCGTACCGCGCAGTAAACACGCTCCTTCTCGGTTATACAAACCAGTCAGTTAATGTTGTATAGGAAAATAATCGCTATTTGTTCTCAGATCCATATAAAGCATATAACCCAAATTACATTTAAATACCCAGTCCGTACCGCGCAGTAAACACACTCCATCTCAGTTATACAAACCAGCCAGTTAATGTTGTATAGTGAAATAATCGCTGTTTGTTCTCAGATCCACACAAAACACATAAATACATTCGCTAGGCTGAACACAAAATTTTAGAATACTAAACTTGGCGGTACATATAGTGACGATTGGACTTTAAGGGACTGGAATTGTTGTCTTCTGAAATGTCAGTTGAGAGGCCCTTATTACAAACGAACCAGCTCCCCATGGCTTCATCCAGTACGTATTATCATCTCTGACGAGGGAATCAGCGGGTTTATTCCGAAGTTTCGAACTGACCTGCCAAACCGCACGGCGTTACAACCAACAAGGCCACAGCAACCAACATCTCCAGTATGAAGGTGATACTGACCTATCATCCTTTACAAAGGGTTGCAAAGCCCAGCTACTTGGAGGTAAAGCTAGCTGAATCACACCAATTACTCCCATCTAGAGGCTTCGTGTTCAGTTTCTGTTGCTGACGGAGATCTGGGAGATACCGTTGGAAATGCGAGATTCGAGGTTAACAGAGCGGCATTGCTGAAGATTCAATTATTTTGGGTTGTGACGCCGTGTCGGTGGGTGTCCGGTTGCTGACGATTTCGGAGGATCGTACTGCCTTCATGATCAGGTTATTGAACTACTCTTGAACTGCGGACATAAAGGAAATACGATCCAACGAAACGTTGAGCACTGCACGCCGAACGGCACGGCGTCACGTCCCAGAATTCTTCAAAGATGAGAACAATTGAAGGACAAGAATTGGACAATTGTGACTATGAAGAATGTTAAGATGATCATTGTTAAGAGAGAAGTCATGATAATGATGATGATGATGATGATGATTGTAATCATGATGATGGAGAGGAAATTGTGAAGGATATGGGAATGAGAGAGGTCGATACATTGAAATGCGCGCACTGCACGCCTAAGGCTACACGTTTTGCAGTGTCGTGTTTTAAAATGTTGTAATTACAGTGATGGATCGAGCGAGGAGTCTCGTACTGACATGCGGAGGCAAGTCGTAACTCAGGGCTGCATTAACCTGCTTCGTCGCGGTTACAAAACTTTGTGACATGCCGAAGTTGTAAGCCGCATACCGACACGCCGTATCGATCCACAAAAAGGCTTAGGCCACCGTGAATGGCGAGCAGTGGCGTGTGCAGCTGTGTGGTGACGTTCACATAGGCGATGTGGGGCTTTCCTCTGTTCATTGGCAACTTTACTGCACTTTCCAAACGGGATACTTACTTTATTTACTTACTTACTTACTTTCTTTACTAATTTACCTACTTATGTACTCACCAAATTAATCACTTTACTTACGTAACTACTTACTGACTTTACCTACCTACTTACTTTACTTGCTTAACTACTTACCTACTTACGTACTTACTTTACTTACCTACTCACTTTACTTACTTAACTACATACTTACCTAATTACTTCACTTACTTACCTACCTACATACTTTGTACTTACTTTTCTTACCTACTTACATGGTTTACTTATTTACCCACTTACTCACTTTACTTACTTACCTACTTACTTACATAGTGGCTTACCTACTTACTTTACTTACTTAGTTACTTACTTACCTACCTACTTACTTACATAGTGGCTTACCTACTTACTTTACTTACTTACCTACTTACTTATTTACTTACTTGCCTATTTACTTACTTAGTTACTTGCTTATATAGTAGCTTACCTACTTACTTTACTTACCTACTTATTTACTTACTTAGTTACTTACTTACTTATTTACTCACTCACTCCATGCAGCAGAGTCCTTCTTGAGAAGCTAACAGTTCCACAGCTAGTCAAGAAATTCCCCGCATTTTATGGAACCCGAAGGTTCATTACCGCACTCACAAGCGTCCGCCACCTGTCCATATATTTTCCAGATATTGTTTTACAAAAATACATAATATACATAACGTAGATAGGTAGCAATGGGGATAAAAAAGTTTAGAAAATTTGTAAAATTATGTTTAAAAATGTAATTGACGTAATTTTGCGAGGTTTCTAAATATTTTTATCCCCAAGGCAACCTTCCCACGTTGTGTGTGTTAGTAATTGTATATGGCAGCAGCGTGTGCCGTTGTGAGAGCACAAGAACGGAACTCTGAATATTGCCACTTTGTTCTTCTACTTAGCTTGATAATGGCTAAAGCTATGCCGAAACCCGTAGTTGATTTGTGCAGTAAATGAACAGCCGTGTTTAGACCGCAAGTACTGTGCCTTTGATTGTGCTGTCACCGACGTTTCGAAAGGAGCAAGTATGTTTCTTCTAAACACATCTAAACTACTACGAGGCTCCACGGCCTCACAAGCCGTACAGTCAGCACCGTAACTCAAAATTTGGCGATGATGAGGTCAGCACCTTCATTTTGGGCGTCAGTAAATTTCTACCAGACTACTCGCCGTCTTGTGCTCTAAGACAGTCGCGCCCATCTCGGCTGTTACCCATTTCTGTCCTACTACTGTGTTTCACTGCCATCACTCTTAGAGCCTGGTTAGCTCGGTCTGTCCAGCGACTTGCTACGGGCTGGACCGTCCGGCTTTCGAACCCCGATAGAGACCAGAAGTTCATCTGTTCCCCAAAACATCCAGAACGGCTCTGGGGCCCAATCAGCCCCAAACATTGAATTGGTACCAGGGTATTTCCCGGAGATAAAGCGACCGGAGTGTGAAGGTAGCGACCTCCCCCCATCTAGTTCCGAGATTAAGAATAAGTAGAGCTTTTCTGTGCTCACCCTGTGTGTCTTCATGGGTCGGAGAGGGCAGATTTACCTTCTTATCGTCGCTGTGTGGGTCAGCGGACGTTTTCTTTCGTTGTATTTGTCCCACTCAAAATTCGCCTTCATTCACTGTCACCAGGCTCTCGACGTCTTTTCCATCTAATTCATTCTGCTCACACAACCAATCCCAAACGACCCGTAACATTTTAGCGTCTGTGTCTGTCATCTGTCCTCAAGACACAGAAAATATGTTCCTCGGACAATTCCGGAAGACCTGTAACATACCAGGCTGCACGGTGTCATACCGCAGAGTACCTGGACATGCACTCTGCGTACGTAATGTCTTACTTGAATTTTTTACACGATGCTGAAGTTAAGTAACGTCACTTAATGTAGCTATACAACCATCTGCATCACGAAGTAGCATCCCTTACATTACAGCTGCAATCCATTTATCCCGTCTTCCTTGCTGTAGGCGGACATAGCTAAGTATTTTGAGGTTTTTAGAATCATGCTACCGGAGCAAGGATAAGTTCCAACCCCAAAATCCCCCTCCACGAGCAGGGTCCGCTTACCCGATGCAACGTCAGAGATAAATAGCTGTTTGGATGTGCAATATGTCAACCCCCGGCTCACGAAACTGCCCCACCCACACCCTACCACACCCCACCCTCCCGTAGGCCACCATTTCTTATGTAAAAAGAAGAAGCATTGTGATATCAGCGCCTGACAGATTCCTGGGATCATCACACTAGATGCTGCATCCGGGCACTTACAATGGAGGATGAGACAAATCGCCTACCATTTTCCATCCTCTTTTCGCGAAACAACACTTTCCTCCACACACACACACACACACACACACACACACGAGATAGAATACATTTGTCCCACACGATATGGTATCATCGTATCGTTGCTTCTGTTAGCGCTACTGTGCCGGTACACATGTGTTTGCGTAGAACGTGGGGTTAGGCATTGCAAGTTGCGTAGAGCTGCTGTGGACAGAGAGAACGTAAATAATCAGAAAAGACAAAAACGATTTTTAATACTTTGAGGCAAGCAGTTGGTCCGAATACTGTAAGCATATAGAACTATAGTTCGTACCGCGCAGTAAACACAGTCCTTCTCCTTACTAAAGACGGACCAGTTATTGTTGTATAGGGTAATAATTACTGTTTGTTCTGAGATCCACACATAGCACATAAATAGAGTGTGTGGGCAGAACGTAGAATTTGTCAGTCTGTTGGTGCATATAGTGACCACTGGGCTTTAAAGAGTTAAATATCTCCACAAAGCAGGGAAATTTGAAGAAACGCCATAGCACATATCTGGAGGAATTTGTTTTATTTGAAGACTCAATTCGTACCGCGCAGTAAACACTCACCCTCTTGGTTACAAAAACCAGTCAGTTAATGTTGTATAGAGAAATAATCGCTGTTTGTTCTCAGATCCATATAAAGCATATAACCCAAATTACATTTAAATACCCAGTCCGTACCGCGCAGTAAACACACTCCGTCTCGGTTATAAAAACCAGTCAGTTAATG
>Ga0123352_10014505_pt1 | contig 12547 bp, 4 predicted proteins | sample TergutLab28metaG_FD_89700 | JGI IMG/M metagenome (GOLD analysis project Ga0123352, IMG submission 89700) | Labiotermes labralis P1 segment gut microbial communities from Petit-Saut dam, French Guiana - Lab288 P1 | ecosystem: Host-associated > Arthropoda: Insects > Digestive system > Gut ... | reverse complement strand
CGGACTGGGTATTTAAATGTAATTTGGGTTATATGCTTTATATGGATCTGAGAACAAACAGCGATTATTTCCCTATACAACATTAACTGACTGGTTTTTATAAGTGAGACGGAGTGTGTTTACTGCGCGGTACGGACTGGGTATTTAAATTTAATATCGGTTATATGCTTTATATGGATCTGAGAACAAACAGCGATTATTTCCCTACACAACTTTAACTGACTGGTATATATAACCAAGGAGAGTGTTTACTGCGCGGTACGGGCTGAGAATTGAGATATAATTCAGGTTAATCCTAGCTTGAATAGGGCCGTGCAATGCCTCAGTAGGCTATTCGCCGGCCTCTCGCCGCGGAGGCCTGTTTTCAGTTCCCAGCCAATTAATGTGACACATACGGTGGACAACGTGGGACTGGGGCAGCTCTTCTTCCCTTTTCAGTATTTTACCACCAACGCTCCACAGTCATCTTCTTCTTCATGTCGCTCTTAAAAGAAGGACAAAGTAACGAAGTCTGGGAACCTTCCAAAAAGCGAATTTATTTCGGAATACGGGGTGCGTGTGATATAAAATAACGTTCACTTAAATGTTAAAGGTTCAAGTATATCGTGCCATGTAGCGAGGCACGATATGGCCTAACATGTGCCTGTGCACACATACTGGCGGCGAAAGTTGCACTATAGCAAGCCTCGTCTCCTTTTCACTCCAGCCGACAGCGAAGCTCGTCTCTGCAAATCATCGCAGAGTGCTGCAGGTTGCTACAAGGATTGATGGATCAGAGGGCGACAACAAAGCAGCATGATGTCATCTTCCTTCCTCCGTTCCTCCCCGGTCATTCTTTATTTCCCAGCTCCACACAACTAATATAGCCTGACATTCATTTTGTGTCTCCAGGTCGATTTCAGTTGTGCTTGGAAATTGTCCTTGTTTGTTTCATTTCTTGATTTTCTTCAAATTTGCTGAATAACCTTCCTCCCATTTTCTTTTCCTATTTCTTCTTCCGTACTTTAATTTTATTCTTGCACCTTAAATTCCACTTCTCTCCTCTACTTCTCCCTATTTGTCTCCTCCCTTCTATTACCACAGTTTATTATCCTCTTTCTCTTCTTCCTCTCCTTATGTTCTTTTCACACTTCTTTTTATACTTTTTCAAATTTCCCATCTTTCTATTTCATTTCTTCTCCTTTATTACCTTAAGTTATTTCTTCCCCTTCACTTCCTCATCTTCTAATTACCATCTTTTTATTTCTCTCACAATCTTTCTGTGCATATTCTTCCTCTACGGTCTCAATTTCTTCCCCTTATTTATTCTTTATCGTCCTCTCTTCCACAAATTTAACACGTTGTCTCTGCACGTGACTCCAAAGCGCTTGCAAAAAAAGACCATTAGCCTCACCATACATGTCTGTCCGTCTGTCTGTCTGTCTCATGGTACAGCCGAAACTCCCAACGGAATAATTTCCATCAATATTTATATTTCATACTTTCATAAAAATTTGTTGATACAAACAGATTTTGTTTAAACTCGGACAACAGCAACAGCAGTCACGTCACTTGCACAGAATGTCAGGTAATATGTTTATAACTGTGGCAGATTGTGTTCTCTGTGAGGCATGAACTGAGGAAGAGGAGAGAGTGAAACGCGTCAGAAAACAACCGGTCATGCTCATTTGTAAATATTACTGTTTACGAGGTATGTATCAGAAATAATACACACACACACACACACACATATATATATATATATATATACATATATCGATTAAGATCAGTTACATATCTGTTTGTGAGCATGGAGAAAACGTTTAGGGCCAGTACAGGGCTGTCCAACCCTGACCTGCCAACGCGGCCACATTTGTCAATTACGTGTGAGTAGACGTAAACTGCACTATAAAATGGCATAAAATTCTTGGCGGAGAGGTGCTGTACACCCCTTACTGCGCTCTCTATCAGTGCAGTCCGCAGTAGCGGTTGTGGCCAATGGCACCCGCAGAATATTTTGTGCAAAATATTCGCGAATTTGAAATCTTGAAACTAAGACATATCTAATGCGTCAGAGGTTTTTTTCCGTGCGTTTCCTAACTTGTTGTTTGCTCCTCGATTTCTGCCCTTCCTGTAGTGTCAACACCCCCCCCCCACAGTCTTCACACAAGAAATAACTTAGTATTTGTATTTTTAGAGACATTTTTTCGTATTGTGGAAGGCCTATTTATATTAATGCTGGGAGCTTAGATGGACAGCAGTTGTGAAGACAGAGTTATAAAACAGAGACTGCTTACTTCCGCAAATTCTTTTTAAGTATTAATCTGTCGAAGTTCCGAAAAATTACTGTTCGTTCGAATAATACCGTGATGAAAGTAGCGTCAGTTTGTCCCTGTGGGCGCTATAATGGTATATGTTCAGGGGGAGTAGAATAGTACCACCATTCGTTCTTAATGTAGGTACTAGGTGCAGGTGAACGGTGAGCTTTACGCTCTGACTGCATTAACCCGTAGAAAGAGTTACCGAAACCAATTGAACACGAGGCTGGGTGGAACCCTGTCCCGTTCCGGACATTTCAGAAAACTATCTGTTATCCGTTTTAGGTTCTTGTGACCGTGCATCGTGAACATAAGGTGAAGAGAGCGAACCAACATGATGCAACTAATTTATGTTTATTATCAAACTTTCTATCTCAACATGTTTCGGGCATCATTATGCCCATCATCAGGAGAATAAAACCGTGTCCTACTGCGTGTGGTGTTCTGCCTTGATGTGTAGGCTGTGGTTGGCTGTGGTCTTGTGGAGCTGTGTCGTGAGCTGTGTGCACTATGTGCACTTGCTATCCCAACATGTTTCGGGCATCATTATACCCATCATCAGGAGAATAAGACCGTGTCCTACTGTATGCGGTGTTCTGCCTGGGTGTGTAGGCTGTGGTTGGCTGTGTGCTGTACACACAGCCAACCACAGCCTATTGTAAATTTGCGATTAATTTAGCACGACAATTTGAAGAAAATGGTTTTTTGCTTTGGGTAACCAGGAAGGTGTCATTGGACAAACCGTCAGGAAACGATAAAAAAGAAAGACAGAGTGCAACGTGTGGAAGAAGCTGCTTATATGAGTCTTGCAAAGTGGAATGGACGCCAATTCAGGCTGTGTTTCCACTCTGCTATACGACTTCATAGCTTTGAGGTTACTCAGAGTGAAAATTGGAAGCGACAAACGTCCAGAGCACTCAACAAATGGGAGTCTAATTCACGCCACGTTCTGAAAACACCAGCAGAATCATCTTACTGCTAAACATACCTTTTCAATTCAATCTCGTTCATTTAAGGACAATTTCCCCAGTGAAGACGTAAACGGAATGTTGTATGCCATTTCCCCTCAACATAACATGAATATTCAACCACTGGAGCCCCACGATATTACCCTCATCCCACCTCTTTTCAAACTCGCCCCCAACTCTTTATCACCAAACAACAACAACAACAACACGTCTGTTGTTTCATTTCCCCGTCTTGTGCTCACAATACTGCTTTTATCGGGATTAACACGCATCCCTAGAGAACTGCAAATGGATGGATGGAGGGCAAGCTGACGTGTGCCAAGCTATCCCTTCCGAACGGATCAACCGTGTACGGAATTACCAACAGCAGTTCACCCATACAAAATTCGCACTCTTTCCATCCCCCTCACGAAAACGAAAACTAGTAATTATAGTGGAAAAACATAAACATAGGATTTGATTTTTAAGAACATAAATTATTAAAAAAAAAACTGCTGATTTTTGTCTTACAGGCATGGATTCGAGCCCAAGTCAGATTCTTTGCCCGTAATGTTACGAGACGCCGAATTGCTAATTGTAGGTTCATCTGTAACAGCATCGGTAAAGCCGGTGGTAAATAAAATTTTACAAAAATCCAAATGACATCCTAAAATTCTAGGCGTCGGAAGGAAGACATGAAGCAAGTTCCTCACTGAGGGCCCACAAATGTCAGACTCCTCCGTAAGAAATTCATTCCCCCGGTGACTGAGCAGTCCTGATTTAAACTATTGGCGCCGGAATTATTATTTTTTAAATTTTAGCACATCCTGTATATAAAATGTGATTAATACAGGAAACAAATACGTTAGAATTATGAAACAAACTTCATTTTAAAGAGAAAAAACCGGAGAGTATATACCATGTTTAAAATATTCGGTACCTATATTTGTTGAATAAATATATAAAATGCAACTTTGGAGGTTAGAGGTGCGGTACGTCAATTATAGTTGACGTTAGGCGTCTAAAGGTTAAGCAACTCGCAATAGTAAGCAGTTTATGCTGTTAGTCATCGCTTGTGGAAGATTTGCCTTAGGGAGTCGAAGTACATCACAATGCATTATTGAGCTCGAAACTGGGTGTGGGGGATACAACTTCGGCTGATTTAGACCCGAAAAACAGTTCCTGGTATCAGTTTTGAACAGGAGCCTCTGTGGACCACGTCAACTTTTGTTGGCACCCGAAGGGAGCGAGATAATCGATTTCGTGACGAGTAATTAAGCTTTTGGCGCCGGAATTATTTTTTTTAATTTTAGCACAACCTGTATATAAAACGTGAATAATACAGGAATCAAATACGTTAGAATTATGAAACAAACTGCATTTTGAAGAGAAAAAAAGGAGAGTATATACCGTGTTTAAAATATTCGGTAACTATATTTGTTGAATAAATATATAAAATGCAACTTTAGAGGTTAGCGGTGCGGTACGACCACTGTAGTTGATATTAGGCATCAAAAGGTTAATGGTGCCTAAGAAATTAAGCAATTTCATTGGTATTTTGTTTCAAATAATTTTTCTTTTAATCGTTTACGGCTACTTTCCTCTCCCCACTGAACTGACTCCATATTCCACGGAACAGAGTGCATCTTGAGAAGCTAGCCGTTTTGCAGCTAGTCAAGAAATTCCCCGCATTTTACGGAACCCGAAATTTCATTACCGCATTCACAAGTGCCCCCCACCTGTCCCTATCCTGAGCCAGCTCGAACCAGTACATACCTCCATATCCCACTTCCTGAAGATCCATCTTAATATTATCTTCCCATTTGCGCCTGGGTCTCCCCATTGGATTCTTTCCCTCAGGTTTCCCCACCACAACCATGTACACGTGTCTCCCCTCCCCCATAAGCGCCACATGCCCCGCACATCTCATTCTTTCCTCCCACTGAATCCCCAACTATTTATCCCAGCATTTCTGTATACAAATGTGTTGATTATTTGACACTCTTTTTGCAAAGATAAATCACATGTTGAAACAAGTTACGTAAAAGTGATTACAAATATAATCTTCTAATAAACAAATGTTGAGTTGGTATAACCGTTTGTGTCTGTTAGCCAATAGTTGTTTTTAATTACTTAGCAATAGAACTATTATTATTGCTTGTCTTTTAATCTTTCTTTATTCATGCATAAAAGTCCTAGATATTCTTATAATAAAACCAACTAGATGCACTAATTTCTCAAATTTATTTTTGGAATAAAATTCTACATGTTTCGAACAGTTCCTCTATCCATCATCAGCAGTTTTTCGCTGTACACACGGCAATACATACAGCTTTGCTGACAGCTCGCTCTCAAGCTGTCAGCAAAATTTTATGACATATATCACTCCTGTGTGTACAGTGAAAAACTCCTGATGATGGACAGAGGAACTGGTCGAAACATGTATATTTTTATTCCAAAAATAAATTTGAGAAATTAGTGCATCTAGTTGGTTTTACGAGATATTATAAGAATTTATCATGCTGAACGGACACCCGAAAATCAAATTCGCTCTTGATTTTATTGTAACGTCTTAATTTTGTATTATTTTCGGACCTTGTTGTGCCACGAAGTACATCAGTTTTTCACGTTTCGTCGCCTTACCGTCCAGACATTTCAGTCCGACTCAAAGGATTTAAGACGGTTTGTAGCTATATGGTACAATGTTCTCAGTAAATTAAAATCCATAATAATGTCTAGAAAGAAACGCAGAAGAAACAAAGGCGCAGAAAACAATAGACGAGAGAACAGCGAGTCATTTCATTTCCGTACAAGCTTTGACTTTTCTCTCATTTCCCCATTTTATACACTTTTCATATTTTAGAATCTCTTTCTGCCTGCTTCATTCAAAAGATCGTTTTGGTTGGTTGGAATAAAAATAGTGAGAAGAAAGGATAGATGAAAAGAATCATCCACATGGATAGAAAGAAAAGGTAGCAGCCATTTTGCTTTCTCTTGTTGTGTTCACGTTGCACTGAAGAATGTTTGCCGCTAGGGAGCAGGCCGGTAGCTTGGGGACTCAAATTCAGGCGCGCCATTGTCGTCCATTTTTCGCTTCTGCGTCTTTCACCATTTCTGTTGTTATATATTTCTATATGGTAGAGGTAAGTCTTGAGCCAAGAATAGGGGGAAAAAGGAAAAAATCTACAGAAAGATATACATACAAAACCAAACAGGCATACCATGAGGCACGGACGCAACAAAGGCGAGTGCAATTTCCGTTACAGTGCTACCATCTCTCGGGAAAAAGTGAAGAGTCTTTTCAAGTTAACGTTCAAAAATAGATATTAAAAGAAGACATTGAAAAGAGTAAATCTTTTGTAAAAATTATTTATTTTGCACTTTAAAAGTGCGTCTGTAATAATGTGCAAATGTGGCCATGTTGTGTTATACAAATGCGTGTGCATTCGTAATTACAATGACGTTTCAACAGTGCAATAACATTCCTTCATTCAATTCACACTGTGCTGAATTTCAATTGATTTAAATTCCATTTAAATGTTTGTGTCTTTAAAAAGAATTGACAGTTCTGTATGTGGGATGAGTGCAAATCGCAAAACGTAAATTTACTTGAGAATTTTTTATGGATTTACTTCAAATTTCTTATTTCTTCTTCTTCCTCTTCCTCTTCTTCTTCCTCTTCCTCCTCCTCCTCTTCTTCTTTTCTTTTCTTATTCTTCTTCTTCCTCTTCCTCTTCTTTTTCTTCTTCTTCTTCCTTTTCTTCTTCTTCTTATTCTTCTTCTTCTTCTTCCTCTTCCTCCTCCTCTTCTTCTTCTTCTCCCTCTTCTTCTTCTTCTTCTTCTTCTTCCTCTTCTTCTTCCTACACTTCTTCTTCTTCTTCTTCCTCCTCCTCTTCTTCTATTCTTTTTCTTCTTCCTCCTCTTCTTCCCCTCTTCTTCTTCTTCTTCCTCCTCCTCCTCCTCCTCTTCTTCTTCTTCCTCTTCCTCTTCTTCTTCTTCTTCTTCCTCTTCTTCTTCTTTCCGTTTCCTGGCCATTACCTCCCCCGTTTTCTTTTCATCCAATCGTTCCTAACCCTCGCCGTTGAGCGCTAATTTTTAGCATTGAGAAATTAGGTTGCGTTTTTCCTCACTGCATCTTGCAATAAGCCCGCAGCTTTCCAGTGGGTTTTTACCACGACATTTCTTTCCAAAATTCTTCTTGAGATTCTGCAGTTGAACATCCTTACTGCATGCCCAGCCCACTGTAATTCATCGACACTCATATGGGTTACCACGTTATCGCCTTCATATTATTCCCGATTTCACAGACCTCCTAATCACCGCGGTAACCTCATGCACATCTCAATTTACGGCTTAAATTATAAATACATCTTTGTGTTCTGTCCATACAGTATTTTTGCGTGTATCGTATGAATATCACAATCAACAGCGATGATTTACCTAACAGCGCTAACTGGTTTGTCCTAATAAGCGAGAGATTGTTGCTGTCCTTCAAATGATCAGTCCATTACTTGAAACATATTTTAATACCGACTCTGTTGATGCAGGCCTGATCTTACGTTCTCTTTCAAGGTTATGTCTTTTCTCATGAGGAACTAACATTAGTTTTGTTGCCCCTCTTACTTGTGGAGTGAACGCACAGCTTTAGCTATTACTGTCGCATGCGTCATCGCTGTCAGGAGAGCTATTGCAGACGGACGCAGTCATAAAGGAAGACTGTATGCTGTTGGCCAATCTGCATAGAACGAGAGAAAGCTCTTTTCTCTTATTACAGCTACCAGGATAGGGTTTGAATTTCTGTGTCACAGTCTAGGGACAAAAATGTTTGATACACCGGTAAGAGGATTGCCATGAGTACCGCTGATATGTTAAACTCAGACTGTCAACATAAACCTTCGTCCAAAAAATACTTACAAATATAGCGACTGAGCTACACCGGCTCCCGCAGATTTATAAGTTTGAAGCAATGCGCTAGAGCAATGCATCTCAGCAGTTCGCATGTCTGTCGGGATTTATTGAAGCCAAAGCCTAATAAAAGAGCTTAGCGGTACATACAAAGGCGAAAGATTTGTGCAGGGCGCAGAGCGTCCAGATTATAGGAGACGGTATTAACTGACAGCTTTACAGCTAATAAATACAAGGTGGAAAGTCTTTGCCGAGAAACCGATAGTAGTTCAGCTGAGTCAGTACAATGACCAGGCTACGGGTCCAGCGACCGGGGTCCGAGGCTAGGATTTTATCGGGAAGTTAAGAATGCGAGGAGCTTAACCTCCAACCCCAATTTCAACACTGTCCAATACCAGATCGACCCAGTCAGCATCCTCGTGCCATATTTATTTGAAGAATTTATTCTTTTGACGCTATTTAGCTTAATTTGAATGAAGTAAATAAAATCATTCCCTAAATTAGATAATGTCCTGAGCTAAACAAAAACAATTCGCAACCTTAAATCATGAAATTTTTATGGCTTACTTTAACAATATTCTAAAACCTATCCGACGACTTGTCAAAATTTACTTCCTTTCAGGTTTAAGATCCTGCGACCGGCCACCTCGACACAGGTTTTTCTCGGTTTCCCTGTGTCTATAAGCAAACGCTGAGATGGTTCCCAACATTCCAAGTTGCCACTACATGCTTCTCATGTAGCCCTCCGGACTTGAATATAGTAGTAACGAATTTCATATTTTGTATACATATAAAATAACCACTGCCACCGGGTAACAACCCGATTGCAGTTAATAATAATAATAATAATAATAATAATAATAATAATAATAATAATAATAATAATAAATTTATGGCTTACATTTTTTATCTATTCCAAGTGTTCCTCCTGCCTCCCGTATCTAATCTTTCTTGACACGGTAATCGTTTGGCAGTAATTATAGCACTATTACACAGTACTTTGTGTAATTCTCTGCAACAGGGATGCACAAATCCAGGGATATATGTGCGTCTAAAATTTGTGTGTCATCTGTATTCATTTCGTCACATGACAGTGTACTGGAGCCTAGAATTTTGACGTGGTGGCCAGACTTTCGGAAAAAAATATCCTGTTTTGGGCTATTTTATTCGTTTTACAGATTGTAGAATGTCAAGATCCTGTTATAGAAGGACATCTAATGCAGTTTTCCCCCATAACTTTCTCCGCTACGATACCGATCTGCAGACCAATAATTCTGCACAGCAGAGGCGATAAATATTTGTCCTAACACATTCATGAAACATTGTACAGTAGCTACATCTACAGCGGCTACAAGCGACTTTCATTTCAAATGCCAGACTGTAATTACTTCTTTCACAAAGATATCTGTGCTTATTTCAGGGAATATCAGAGATCTTTTAACCGCTTAATCTAACTAACTTACGTATTTACTGACTCATTTACTCATTCACTCACTCACTTACTTACTTACTTACTTACTTACTTACTTACTCACTCACTCACTCACTCACTCAATCACTTACTTATTTACTTACTTACTTACTTACATACTCACTCACTCACTCACTCACTTACTTACTTACTTACTCACTCACTTACTCACTTACTCACTTCCTTATTTACTTACTTACATACTTACTTACTCACTCACACACACTCACTCACTCACTCCATGCAGCACAGTCCTTCTTGAGAAGCTAACCGGTTGGCGGCCAGTCAAGAAATTCCCCGCATTTTATGGAACCCGAAGGTTCATTACCGCATTCACAAGTGTCCGCCACCTGTCCCTATCCTGAGCCAGATCAATCCAGTCCATACTCCACATCCCACTTACTGAAGATCCATCCATTTTTACTTGGCTCTCCCAAGTGGTATATTTCCCTCTGGTTTCCCCATCAAAACCCTGTATACGCCTCTCCTCTCTCCCATATGTGCTACATGCCCCGCCCACCTCATTCTTCTCGATTTGATTACCCGAACAAATATTTGGTGAGCAGTACAAATCATTAAGCTCCTCATTTAGCAGTTTTCTCTACTCCACTCTTAACTCGTCCCTCTTAGACCTAAATATTCTCCTCAATACCGTATTCGCCAACACCTTCAGCCTACGTTCCTCCCTCTATGTGAGCGACCATGTTTCACACCCGTACAAAACGACAGGGTTAACCACTTGATCAAATACATGAAATGGTGATACATATTGATAAAGGAAGTAACAGGAAGCAAGGAAATTCAATTCAGCGGATGTCGTATAGATGGCTCTGGTCTCTCTCGTGCACCACAGTTCAGGTATGCTAATTCTTGAGATTTATACCACACGGACAGACTTTAACATTTAATGGTGCAACGTCCATTAGCGAGATTACAGCTCGAGTCTTTTATACGCTGCATTATGAGGTGATCGGGAGGGACAGGATTTACTGGCTTACCGTTTCGTTTCTGGGAGAGTGGCTAAGGAAAATGATGTCAATAAACCTGCAAACGTACGGCTCATATTTACTGGCACCTATCAAAATTAATAATATTTAAATATAACTCTTCAAAGGCCGAATAACATCTTATTCTTTTAATAAAACCAACCACATGCACTAATTACTCAAATTTATTTTTGGAATAAAACTCTACATGTTTCGGACAGTTCCTCTGTCCATCATCAGGAGTTTTTCACTGTACACACAGTAATGGTATATTTCATACATGTTTGCTGACAGTTTGCGAGCAGGATCAGGACGTTCCGTCCCGATCCTGCTCGCAAGCTGTATGACATATACCATTGCTGTGCGTTCAGTGAAAAACTCCTGATGATGGACAGAGGAACTGTTCGAAACATGTAGAATTTTATTCCAAAAATGAATTTGAAAAATTAGTGCACGTAGTTGGTTTTATTGTAGGAATTTATTACGATGCACCGTCACCTGAACGTCAAAACCTGATAACGTCATATATTCTATGAACGTGTATTACAAATATATTGTTTATTTTTTTATTTACATTATGAACCAACAAATGTACATTTATAACTTTATTTTATTGTCAAATCATAGTAACACCGGGTGCGTTCATGTTGTTTAGCGGATGCGAATCAACTATACACAACTACCAAGAAGCACAATCACGTTCTGTTTTATTGCATTTTAAAACTAATTTAAGCTCCCAACAGAATTTTGATGTTTCATGACCTTGAGATAAGTGTAGCATTTGGCGGTTTTTATCAAACGTTTTTGTAATATTACTGTATATAAATTTTATTCTTGTTGTAACACGCCCTGATGATGGTCACAGGAGTTGTCGAAACATGTTGCAGAAGACTAACAATATGTGAGTGTAAATCTTTATACGGACGTTTCGAGACCACCTATCGGTCTCTTCTCCAAGGGTCAAGAAGTACGCTTCGCAGTAACGCAGAAAAGCGTAGACGCGGTGTACCGCAAGGCGAAAGGCTGAAATATCTAATGATTATTTATTTATCAATGTGTATTTGTTGGTTTATCACATAAGGAAACAACAGGATAACATCTTGAAATTCAAGGCTGTAATACATAAAGCCACATAAATTAAAATAATCGCTGTTTATTCTGATAATAAAGAAGTAACGCATAGCTCAGTCACTATAGTGAAGAGGCGACCGGTTTGTTACGTGAGGATGCATAGTTCGATTCTCAGCAGGATGAAATAAACTGTTTCTTCACTGTGTTCAAACCAGCTCTGGGGACCAATCTGCATTCAATGCACTTCATGCCGGGAGCTGTTATCTGGGACGTAAAGCATCCTGGGAGTAGAATTACCTCTCACCTTCATTCATTGCCATGGTTAACAATTCGTGGAGCTGTACCTCCACTCCCTCACACAACGGCATGCTGCGCTATTTAATTAAGTACAAGAAAACTTTACTTACCATTTTCCTAGGACATTTAGTGAAATGAATTTTGCTCATTCGCAACAATTGACTTCAATTCTCATTATCTGTTTCTCAAGAAAAACACCTCCTGAGGAAAGGACCGGTGAATATTTAGTATACAAACTGATCGAACGGAGGTTAAGCAACTTTTTGACCAACTGAGAAAATGTAAGATTCTTATTATAGATATTTTTCTTAATAATGAACCGAAAATTCCCAGAAATATAATTGGTTTTCCAAGATAGTTATTCAGTGTCATTTAAAAATACTTCAAACAATTAACCCCATAAACTTCAGTGGTCACTATATGTACCGCACAGTGGTCACTATATGTACAGCACAGTGGTCACTATATGTACCGCACAGTAGTCACTATATGTACCGCACAGTAGTCACTATATGTACCGCACAGTGGTCACTATATGTACCGCACAGTGGTCACTATATGTACCGCACAGTG
>Ga0123352_10014503_pt1 | contig 12548 bp, 6 predicted proteins | sample TergutLab28metaG_FD_89700 | JGI IMG/M metagenome (GOLD analysis project Ga0123352, IMG submission 89700) | Labiotermes labralis P1 segment gut microbial communities from Petit-Saut dam, French Guiana - Lab288 P1 | ecosystem: Host-associated > Arthropoda: Insects > Digestive system > Gut ... | reverse complement strand
GTGGGTATATGAACTGGATTGGGCTGGCCCAGGATAGAGACAGGTGGCGGACGCTTGTGAGTGCGGTAATGAACCTTCGGGTTCCGTGAAATGCAGGGAATTTGACTAGCTGCAAACCAGTTAGCTTCTCAAGAAGGACTCTGCACCATGGAGTAAGTAAGTAATGTTACTGATATTGCAAACAATCCAGTACATACATTTTTCACATAAAGCTTGAAGTATGTGCAGAATATATCCTGTTACAGCTACTTTCATTCCAGACTATCCATGTTTGCTGTGTGACAAAGAGCTGATTTTGCAAAGAAGCCTGCAGCACCACAAAAATTGGTGCCATAAAATCTGGAATATTCAAGAAGTGAGCATAAAAAGAATCAAAATAAAAAATTCTGTTTCAAATACCACACACATTTTCCACTCTTGGACTTCTAACACCACTTACTCTACCCAATTGTCTAGCTAAGCTGCCTAAATGGAAAGCACCCTGCAGAAACCATTCTTGTTGCAGACTTTCAAATCTCGCATTTATTATTAATACTAATGTTATCAATTTTGTCAGAAAGACTGCCTATATGAACAAATTAAGTTACCGACTACCAACTACCAGAAAATGTTGTCAACGATCAACTGTATCATAAGCACTGATCAAACCATTAATCAGAATTGTACTGCCTTATTTCCAAATAATTACTTTACAAATAAAGGCAAAACTTACATGCCAGCATAAAATTTGTGACTACAGAAATCTTTCACAACTAATGCTCATTTAAAAAATTTCACTTACAACAAACAAATTTTTGTAGTAAAGTGAATAAGAGTTAACTTAGTGGTCACAGATCCTTTGCACATAAAAGCAACAGGCGACGAATACTGAGTGCACTTATACGAGACAGAAATAAAAATATTCCCTATTACTAGTCTGTTTAGAATATGACTTAAATTCTATCAAACATCTGCAGCTATACAAGACACAGCTACTTCTGTTATGCCTGTTATCAGTGTGACAGCTTGTCTGATGATGATGATGATGATGATACATTACATAACTAAACCATTAGTAACATTACTCAAGTTTTGGTATATATGCCCACAAAATGGACAGATACAATGACCCAGCCAAATACAGCAAGGGTGCTCTCCTCCCACCACCACAACACATAAATTATTACACTTTCATTTTGTTAAATTCTCATTTTCTACAAAATAGTCATAAAAACAGCAATAGCTACTGTACAAGTCCTAAAACTTATCAATACAAGAACGAAAAATCAGTTACTATGGAATATTCTGTACCATTTCGGTTGAAAACTCATGGACATGAGGAATCATTTAAATACAAGAAAAACAAAATTTACCTACAAAAACAAAAAGACATAACGCTATAATAAAACAAGGATATAATAATATTCACATAATTTGGACAACAGTTTATACAGCCTGGTGGAATACGAAAGGATTCATGCAGTGAGGAGTTTGAGAACAGTAAAGTAAAGTAAAGTTTTCCCGTTACAGGCCTGGTGTGGCCCAGAGGGCGGGTAGTGGTATAGCTCTACTCTCCCATGACTGCAGCACACCCCGGCCGCACTTTACCCCCAGGAAACACCCGGTACCCATTTTACAGGAGGCTGGGTGGGCCCCAGGGCCGGTCTGGAGGGGCGGAAAATCTCGTCCCCACCGGGATCTGATCCCAGACCTTCCAGCCCATAGTCAGTCGCTATACCGACTGAGCTACCTGGCCCACAGTTTGAGAACAGTACAATCCTTTATTCAGAGTGGAAATGATTAATAATCTGGTTAATGGAAATACATCTTTTGTGAAAATCACTACTACATGAATAATAAACATGTAATATCAAAGCTGAAGATATTAGATACACATGTCTAGTCCCAGAGATTCAAGCAAATTATACGTTACAAGGTGTGCTCATACATTACGTATACAGAAATTTCCTTTGTATAAAGTCCTAGTACCTTTAGCACATACTGTCTTTGTGGTGACTTGTGTTTCGATGTCTTTCGTGCCACCGTCGGTTTCTTCAATGTACTGTGGTTCTACAGTGTCCTGTTTCTATGTGCTGTATCACAATCCCTGCCAAACCATGTTACATCATGGCCGGTGAGTGTGCCATGAGGGAAGCACAGTTAAAAGAAGAACAAAATCAACAAACAAGAAGCGGAAATCTTTGCAGTGTGTTAAGTACAGTGACAGTATAACAGCATGGTGCAGGTCACATACATGATGAGACAGTGCGGTATGGAGCAATGAAAAACCACAAACATATTCAAGACACCAATGACGACATGAAAGATGTCCAAACACGCATCACATCAAAGATACTAAGTGCTGAAAGCAGCTAGGCTTTAGGAAGTGTGTCATCCCCGTTGCGTGTGTGAAACTTGGAAAATTGTATGTAGTCAAACATAACAGTGTCACATGAGGTGTATCTAATGACTATATAATGGACAACTACATGTTTTGGCCTGTATTGGCCATCTTCAGGTTGTCTTAGGGGAACTTAAGATCTTACTATAAGCATGCACACCCCCACAATAACTTTATTTTCTGTATCTGTTTTTGTTTTGTGTTGTTTTTATTAGATTCCTGTTTTTTATTTTGTTTTTGCTAATAAGGCCCATATGTAGAGATCTAAACACGACGTGCGCGTGCATGCTTACAGTAAGATCTTAAGTTTCCCTAAGACAACCTGAAGATGGCCAGTACAGGCCGAAACATGTAGTTGTCCATTATATAGTCATTAAATACACCTCATGTGACAGAGTTGTGTTTGACTACATACAATTTTCCAGCTAGGCTTTGCACAGCATAAATTTGCAAGATGTCACACGGAACACATTATGACATAAAGTTTAAGCATAATGTGTTCAAAAATCTACTCCCTGCACCTGATTTAGTCATGAGCAATACCAACAGAAATAAAGTTCCTAAAAGTAAAAAATAAGACAACAAACATAATACTGTATAGACAACAAATCTCTTCATTTCATATATCCATGAGTTATCAGAACCAAGAAAGTACATCTGTACAAGTTATACCTCGGGAGATATCATATATAAAAAAAAATCTCAAAATTCTCTAAACAAAAAATTTAAAAACATACCGCAAGCATATGTTCATCTATTTCACACTTTCAAACTGTACATGCGCACAATGTTCCCTTCTTCATTTTTTTCACTTCACTGCAGTCCTCTCAGGAGCATGAGGAGTTTCTACCACTGCTGCCATGTTCATTTCTTCATTTGTGCTTCAAATGTGCAGCCACAGGAGGATCAGTGCAGACATCCACCATAATAATAAGTTAACCAAAGCTAGCTACATATGTCCACATTACCAATCACTGCAAAGTCAGTACCTTATGCAGTAAGAGTTCCATACTCTGTAGATCACACACACACACATTCTCTTCTCATTTCAAACCAGCAGTTATTATTACGAAGCAACAAGGAAAGGAGACACCCAAGTAATAACAAGCAGGCTGTATTTTAAACCTTTGAAGTTCACTCACAATTGACCAGATCATACAAAATCTGGTATATTTTTAACTCAGGAATTTTACGTAACATGACTTTCTGAAAGTCAACAATGTGCTTCCAGCCCATCTACAGTCTACTTCTTTGAATACATGACACCCTATCAATCAAATTTCTTGCATCTGAATTTTAAAGTGTTTTCAATTGAGGTAAGGTAAAGGTAAAGTGCACCCTTATACAGGCATTGAGGATCTGTACAGGCCGTACGGCCCATAGGGGGAGTAGAGGTATAGCTCTACTCTTTCTTGACCATGGCACTAAAAGGGGGTGAGGGGTCAGCGTCACGCCCCGGCCGCTCTGGACAGGTGCAGAAAATCTCACCCCCACCGGGATTCGATCCCTGGACCGTTCAGTCCGTAGCCAATCACTATACCGACTCAGCTACCTGGCTCACTTTCAATTGAGGTACTCTGACCAAAATACTTTTTGATTGTCACACATAGGTTGGCAGGATGTCTACTTACTTGAACATCTAAAACCACACAAGACCAAATTTACTTTGTTTGGATTTTAGGACTGTTTACCTCTGGCATTTTATGGAACATGAATTTTTCAGTGTCAGCAGTTAAATGAGGATTAGAGTCCACTGAAACATGACACCCCATGAGATACAATTTATTTAACTTGACTTTTAAATATATCAACTCAATCCGTCATTTGACAGAATACGATTTTATATTTGACAGATCTATAACAACAGACCCCACCCCATTTTTTTAAACCCTTTAAGGTGCATGTATCATAATAACTGTATGAACCACCTGCTTTAACAGCCTTTGGCACTGGAATTAAAAGCCCATAGTGACCTGCGGAAAACCAGAATTTAAATGGGGGCTGCATAAGGACAGATATATTTACATAATATTCAGCATTTTGAGTACCACACCGCACATTATATACATCAGACGCCCGGCGCATTAGAGTTCAAAATCTGTTCCTCCCCCGCCCTTCACACAGAGCTTTTGGTGTTCCCTGTGACTGTACATAACAACACCAACTACTTACCATTACAGCATTGTCTGGCTGTCTGTCTAATGCAGGACTGCACTCCCTGTGAGGTTGGTACTGAGCTTTTATACATAATTTAGATGAACGTCAGTTTACCAATTGCTGAAGTCCACTTAACTGAATGCATGGCAACCCAACACGCAGGAGTCAAGATATGTCCAATTAATTGGTTCAGTCACGTAAGGGGACCTTAATATGATTTCCTGCAGTCCTGGAATTAGAGGTAGGGAGGGGGGTGAGATGAAGTGCAAGTGGGGTCTGACAAGCACATGTATTGTACTTACACTGCGTATTCCACACGCACATTCGAAACAAAACATTACAGTTTAATGCCAAAATACACCAGCAGGTGAGATGAACGGGTCCATCGAACTGCATCACAACAAATGGAACATGCAAAAATAGCTGTTTGATATCGAGGAGGGGCTATTATCTATCTTATAGAATTTTAAAATGTACGATAATAACTTTCGTGTATTTAACTCGGATTTTGTGTACTGGATACCGCATCATAATGGTCTCCAAAGTGCTCCTTTTATATAGAAAGATATAGCTTAATGTGCCATCCTATTTATTTGTTAGTTTACTGTACCTTTAATGGACAGGTCAAATAACATTTTTAAGTCATGCAGGATAAAGATTACCTAGTCTTAGAGCAAGGGGCTGAAACCATTCAAAATTATGATGTGTTTCATGTATTTTCTTTGTACTTCCAGGCAAATACTATGACAGTACTGCAAAACTGGCAATGGCCGATTCGTTTCACACCCTTCCCAATTCGCTACTCACACAACCACGTTTCCATCTGACACTACAACACACGCCGTCAAAAAGGCATCACTAAATAACAAGAGAATCAGTCGATCAGCTGAAAGCCATTACTTGCATTAAGCAACTGTGGTCTTCTGGGATGTGACACCAAGCAGTCTGGTACATCGGTGCAAACATCCATACCTATCTACGCATATCGGTGCAAACACCATTACGTATCTAACAAACCTGGTGTTACACCCAGAAGATGGTAATATTCATAACCACCACTTAGAGCGGTGTTTCTCAACCTTTGTGAGATCGCGGCCTGGTAAATTCTTTTTTCATAAGATGAGGGCCCGGTCCCTCATCAGTACCTTTCCAATTTTTTTTTAAGTTCATACATTAAACTAACATAAATATTAATAATTAATTATGGCATATTCATAAAGAGTATTAGTACACTTATGTGTACGGTGTGCCATGTTGACAAATATAAAATTACACTTAAATTAGTTATCAGTTTCAGGACAATCTCTCGTGGCCCAGTATAACTGATGCCAGGGCCCGGTACCGGGCTGTGGCCCAGCAGTTGAGAAACACCGACTTAGAGAACCTCAAATCTTGTGCTTCTAACAGTTTTAGTGCAGCACGTTCTCCGCTCACTTGTTACTTTTCTATCACTTACTTTCATTTACCTTACATCTACTACCACACCAAAATATTATATTTCTTCAACCAACTGATAAACATCCTCTGATTCTACTAATATATCTGACTATACTAAAATATTATTTCTCTAAGTAATAATAATCTTCATGTTGTTTTACAGATGTACACACACATCACGAAGCATGCGTCTGTACAAAAATATCTGAACGTGCTTGCCACGCTCAGAAAGTCAGGTGAATGTTGCATTTAGCCAAACCAAAACAGTTTTGTTTCTATAGATTCCTACACGACTATTATATTCTCTTACTATAGTCCCTATGCTATCATTATTTATACTATTAAGTATCATTCTCTCATTAGAACAACATAAAAACATGATGTCAGACACGCTCTAAAGTTTCAGATTTTAAAGTTATTATAAACACAGTGTTATTAGTGAAATTTAATGACATTTAATTTTATGTATTTAAGACGTATCATTATAAAATTTGTTATCAATAATATTTAGAAGACAATTATTGCTCATTATCACAAATCTAATTTAACACCTTACTTCCCTTGCAAAATAACACTTCTTCAAAATTAACAGTTTAATGACAAACACAGGAATACCTGACACATTTTAAGAGTTGTCTTCTCGCTCATAATGTCCCATTACTTTTACTTGGCACACAAATAATGCTACACGAAAGACCAGCAACAGTACACAATACACTACGACTGAACACCTGTAAGTCATATATGCCTTCTACATGTTTCGAGCAGGCTAAGCCACCATCGGGGAGAACATGTAAAATATAAAGCAGAAAGTACTTCAGTGTTACATCAAACTACTGCTGAAGTCATCTGACCTATTACTGAGAATAAATGGGCATTAATAAATTGTCGCAAAACACGTAAGTAGTCACAATATTCTGTCACTAATGTGTTGCTCTATGCCGAAATTAGGATGATCTGATGGCATGTAACAGCTGGGGATTCCGTTTTTCTGGAATACGAGGCCGCATCACTGTGTAATCAGATTCTGAGATTTCAAGACAACGTAGTCATCACCTTCGAGGGTCAAAATATCCAGCAAACATGAGGACACAACACCGTCTCAAAAAATTAGTATCAGAATACCCAATAATGCTGGATCATAAACCAGACAAAGCGAATGTGTCAACTACACCAATGCAAAAACCACAAAATTCACACCACGTACAACAATATGTGATACAAACCGGGTCTTTAAATAAAGCAGTCTGTGCATCTTTCAAGGGTTAAAGTTCAGTTAAAATAACAACACATGAAGTGTTAAAATGGCGACATATACTACATGCTGTTTGCTCCTAGTAAACTGTTTGCAATATTGTCGTAAGATCAAACGCTCCTGGAAACATCATGGTTTACTGTTCAACAGTCTACAGTTCATTCAGCTGTTAATCACACATTAATGTTTCTTAGAAGAATACTTTGGAAGGAACCAAAGAAAGCCTCCAATCGAAAGTGGAACGCTACTTGGTAGCTCTCTTTAGGATATCTTAACTGTGTTTGGAGGCCATGATCATGAGAATCTGAAAAATAAACATTATCTAAAACTGCCTACTGTATGCATATTAAACTTACATTTGTTCTCCGAAATACACTGTGTACTGCGTTTCTCTTTTGTGCAGGATACTGACAGGACCCCACAGCCAATCCTGATGTGGCTGTCATAAAGGAGGACATCAGTACTCCTGCAAGCTAACCTGGGTCTTTCAATCCACAAGCCATCACTCTGCAGAACTCAAAATATTACACGACTATAGCGTGTGAAGGTACCACAAATTCTGATGTGTATTCACAGAGATAACATACAGTACATCAGCCTACAGGTAACCTTACATAAGGTCTATGGTCTTCAGGAATCTTACAGCAGGTAGTTTAGTGGTTAGGTTCCAACACATCCATCCTCAGGGTGAACACAAGGAGAAGAAGGCAGCAGTTTGATTCAAAATGTTAGCACCTTTTAATCTACCTACAAGACTGATGTCTCTATATTCAGCACTGGACGAAAATGAAATTGCATTTGCTTAAATAAGTATATATCTGATAGGGACAGTATTGGTAACAGTTATGCTATACTAAGCACCACATTGTAAAGGCATATGGGTGGAGTGAAGATACAGCTCCACGCATTGTTAATCAGGGCACTACATGGAAATGGGCAGCCAGCTGCACATTTCAGCTACTCTCTCTCTCTACAAAAAGAACCGTTAGTGCCCAGAAAGCACAAGAACAGCTGATCTGTATACTGTGGCAAGGATCCATAAGCCAGTTTGCAGCCTGTCAGCAGTCATCACACAACATTGCATGGCTGCCAACTTAGAATGAAGGCAGGGCAGCAACAGACCATGAGATTATGCAAACAATGGCAGAACAGAGGCTTTGTTATATTGAAAATACCAAAAATACAGTCATAAGACAATGGCTACGAGGTTCTGGACACACAGAAAAAATAGGCAGAACATATATATCATAGAATACATTAGTAATAACATTTAAAAGAAACAGATCTATGGTATGGGACAACAAAGAAAAGGATGGTTGAAACAGGTGGTGAAAAACATCAGGAAGAGAAAAAAGGTGGCAAGAAATCCGAAAAGGAAAGACTGTGGCAAGATGGAATAGAAAGGAGGAGCCTCTTCATCCATCAAGCTGTACAAAATAGAACAAAGGACCTACTCCGTTGGGACTGCCAAAACACAGCAGTTACAGTGTGGGGGAAGGTTAAAGGGAGAGTAATGCTGCCTTATGCAGGAACAGCAGAGGGACCCTGAGCATGCCTTGGCAGTTCAAACAGGCAACAGTGGAAAAACAAGCAGAAAGTAAAACTGTAACACTTATCTGCCCTTACTCATTAACTTTTCACCTCTCTCCTCACCACTTCTGCTACTTTCCCATTTACTTCCTTGCTCTTTATCTCTCTCTCTCTCTCTCTCTCTCTCTCTCACACACACACACACACACACACACACACACAGACTCTGTGACACATTTTTGACTATTCCTGAGCAAGTGACTAATATTTGGGTTTGTACAAGTTACCTCAACTTTCCTTGCTGCCTCTTATCAATATTCCCAACTGTACAACTATATTACCAACAGAAGATTCATGTGGAAGTCATACTATGCCAGCCGTTTGCGTTACAGGTAGGCCGAGCGGAAGTGCCGCAAGACTGTGATGAAACAGGTTATCAGGATCACTGTCACCGGAACTGGCAGGACAGTGGCTAGGTTGTAGATGGGACAGTATGGACACTGACTGCTCCCACACACTTCACAGATGTTCAGCAAGTACGTGTTCAGAGAGTCAAAGATGGTCTCATTGAAACGTTCTGCAACATATAAAGTTCAATGTAATCAATGAGCACATGTTAAGGGAGTCAAAGACGGTCCTGTTTAAACATTCTGCAACGCACAAAAGTTCACTGTAATCGTGTTCACTCCAAGTATGAATTATAGGACAACAGTTTCAAGCAAAATTTGCAACAGCAACATTCAATGTTACCCCAATCCTTGCCACAACACTTGTACATAAACTGTTGTTCATGGACTTATTGATACAAAGCATCCCTGTTTTCTTTGCAGTCTTAGATCCTTCCATGCTGCAGTTAATTCAAGGTGCAGCATGCACAACACTGGGATTTAAAATTAGCCTTCCCATTACAGGCCAGAAAAAGCATGTATGGCTCCGGGACGTTGAGGCCACCAGAATTTCCAGAAAATCAGCGCGTGAAGAAGGTAGTCAGCCCTACACACGGGCCACCTTTACCCCCCAGGTGATAATCCTGCTACTCATTTCTGTTAGAGGCTGAGTCAGCCCCAGGGCCACAGTGCGGCCGGAAAAATTAAGTCAATTTAAAATGCAGGATATAATTTTTTTACGCATAAATGTTCATCCCAAAGAAATAAGAAGGGGGGAGTGAGGAGGAACAAAGGCCCAAAGAAAAACTCCAACAGGGCCATACAAAAAGAGTGGCCAAAACCGGTTGACATACATGCTGCATAGTTCAGAAATTCAAAATTCCAGCCTGCAACAAAGCATAAACCCTGTATGGCACGAAAAGGTTAATTACATTCACAGGATAATTACCAACTTTATTGTTGCTTTAATAACATAATGGACTCTATTTACTTGAACCGCAGCTTCTAGAAAGATGTCACAAAAAATGAAAAACATGGTCCAGTCCAACTTCTGAACAGTCACTTCTGGGAGGGACATGAGCTGTCACCATAACACATGCTACTTCAGGCAAGCATCAAACATGGACATAAATTAGTCTGAAGAGTTAATTCTTCATGCTGTGATATATGGATGTAAGTCTCAAACTTATTTAAACAAAGCATTCATTCATCACATTCCAAGACCTCTTATCTGCGAGATACATATAAATAGATGCATGGAGTACTTCTTTCACATAGTACATCCAATTCCAAAGCTACGCACACACCATAACATACAAAATGTGCAAGACACGCCCAGAATTAAAAGTGAAAGCTAAACACCCAAAGGATTATAATCAAGAAAGCTTATCCACCTGATTAATGTCAGTACAAGATGAAGCACAGATTATTTGGGAGGTTTTTCATACATTAGTGAAAAACGTAAATATAAAGGAAAGACGCCATTCGGGTTTTGGGCAGGGATTTTCTGTAAACCAACATTTGCAAATATAACATTCTTATGTTAGATCAGGAGGATAAGACATAAGATGGGTGGTGCAAATGGTACATGTGGAGGAGAAGAGAAATACTTAAAGGGTTTCAGTGGGGAAACCTGAATGTAAGAGGCCACTTGAAAGACCGTGATACAGATGGAAATATAATATTAAAGTGATTTTTAAATAGGATGTGAGGTTCATACGAAGAGAGTAATGAATCTTCTGGTTACATAAAATGTGAAGAATTTCTCAACTGCATGTGGAACTATCAGCTTCTCAAGAAGGATTTTGATACGTGGAGTTAGTTTATTTGTTAGCTAACACTCTTCCAAGATTCCTTACCTGGTGAATAGTAGTCGTACACTCTAATAGGGAGGTACCGAGACATGTTGGCAACTGGGTACCACCGCTCGACTGTGAAGTTGACACACGTGTCCTCATAATCCAACTGAGAAAAGCGGAAACACAGAAAGGCATCATTACAATGTGGCACTCAACGAAAACAGATGACATGCGAAAGAAACAAATTTTAAAATTTTATTTCCTGTTTTAAATATACCCAACCAATGTGGTTTCTTTCAGACTTCAAAGACCATCATTCTGGTAAGTTCAATTTACAATATTTACCCAAACGCAAGATGACCTGAAACTCAGATGATCCCTACGATATAATATTATGAATACAAGGTGTGAAATACACCTTCCTGCACTACCCTCTCACACCCAGAATTCCACCCCCTCATATAGCTCCAAATATTACATATAAAGTACACTCACGAAGTCAAAGTAGAAAAGAACACTGCGCTCCAGGAATCGAGCACGCTGCAGGTTGCGTACCCTTCTGGACCGAATATAAGCATCCAGATCTTGCTGCTGCACTATGTAACCGGTAGGGATGGTAACATCAAGTACAGCCAAGCCAGAACGTATAGATTCATTCAAATTTGTCCACCTGGAAGACACAAAAAACATTCAACACTCTATGAGCAATAACCTACAAAGCCAATTTCTATACAGTAAGGTTGGCAGTCAGAACTCTACACCTGTGCATAATTTCCACTGGCACAGGTTCCAACACAGTTGATATTGTCAGAGCCAGAGTTCAATGGAAATTCTAGCTGCCAAACATTCCTCCAAAACAGATACCACACCACTGTAACTGCTCTGTGCTAGTCTGCTTACTATCACAAAACACAGGGGTCAAGGGGAGTCACCTGGGCCTTGACGGGGTCACTGTGTTGTCGGGAGGTGACACTGCTGACCCAGGTAGGCTCTGGCTATTCTATTCTATCAAAAAACATGAGGCACATAATACTGCCCCTTATACTATATAATAAGAACACAAAAAATTATTTACCGTATTGAAAGTCATGAAAGAATCTGAAAAGACACTCAGCTGAGACCTCAGTATAACAAACCTACTGCATGCAGTGAGTTTTCCTTGAATGGTGAGTGTTACTCAACTTCTGAAGATATTTCTCCCCTTTAGAGAACCCAACGTTTCATTGCCATGTTCAGAGAACCCCACCACTCAGCCACCTGAATTCAAAGCCTCATTAGATACCCTGGTTTGAACCGACGGTACGAAGTGATCACAAGGCCACCATATAACCTCCGTTCACTAGAAACTTTCAGTACTATAAGTGACATAATTAATTACATTTTAAATTGGTTTTTCATTGTACAATTGGATGCTCAATTATTTTAATCTTTATTGTAAATGATATGGGACCCCAGAGTCCACGCTTATATTTTACCTTGTGTATGTTCTGCATTGGCCTGATGATGGCTGTTTTACGGCCGAAACATGTAGCCCTCATGTAATTGATATTTCATTAATGCATTTATATACATATGTTGTGTTTTAGATGGTAAAATACATATAT
>Ga0123352_10014502_pt1 | contig 12549 bp, 15 predicted proteins | sample TergutLab28metaG_FD_89700 | JGI IMG/M metagenome (GOLD analysis project Ga0123352, IMG submission 89700) | Labiotermes labralis P1 segment gut microbial communities from Petit-Saut dam, French Guiana - Lab288 P1 | ecosystem: Host-associated > Arthropoda: Insects > Digestive system > Gut ... | reverse complement strand
TTTTTTGTTGGAACATGAAATAATTCTGTGATAAGATTACTTTTAACAATGAGAGCGTTTGGTATGTTATTTGAATGTTGTTGTTTTGCAATAATTTAGTTTTTATTATGTTTAGAGTTCCGTTTATGAGTATATTGACGCAGAGATCTTTGATGTCAAAAGAGACCATTCTATGTTTTTCGTTTATTTCTAGCTTCGGTTGGTGGAATTAGTGACATTGAAGTAGTTATTTAACGAAATGTATTGATCTAACGTCTTGGTTAAATATCTTGCTAATTTGTATGCTGGTGCTGTTCTGTTGTTGATTACTGGACGTATTGGGATATCTGTTTTATGTAATTTTAGTTGGGCTTTGAGAGTGGGTCGTAAGGCCTTTGTGTTAAGAGTTTTATCTGATTTTTGTCAACAATCAGGTTATTTTCTTGCATTGTTTTGTGTATCAAGTGTGGAATTGTTCGGTCGGGTCTTAATATGTTGAAATTACTGGCATTAAGGAATGAGTGCACTTTTTCCGATTATTCATTTGCATTTATAATCACTATAGTTTTGCCTTTGTCCGCCTCTGTAATTATTGCATTTTCTGTAGTCAACTTCTTATTCAGTTCTTTCATCACCTGCAGTTGTCTTTTTTTGTAATAAATTATTTTGGCTTTTTGAGTTGATGATCTGCTTTAACTTGTTTCTTGCCATAATGCGGTACGTGTTTTGCATTTTTTACATCTAGGAGCTTTATTGCTCGCTCGGTTTCTGCTGTGAGATTAGCGATGTAGGATGATATTGGACTTTCAATACCATAGTTTAAGCCATATTTAAGTAGTTGCATTTCTTCTTTGTTGAGTCTAACGTTTGTTAGATTTTTTACGCTTGTGTAGAATTTATGTTTGTCGTTGTGTCGAGGTGGTGTTGATTGTTTCGGTTGTTTTTGAAGAAGATGATCCAGTTTTTATACAGGCGTTGATAGTGTTCTTCCATCTATTGTATTTTGCTACCTATTGTCGATTGAATGAGTTGCCATGTAAGTTGGCCAGAGTGTTGCGCAGTCCAGGTGAATTTTATACAATTGCTCATTGAGTTGCTGTTTCTTTTTTTGCGTACTGGAAATTTAGCTCTTGATTAATTAAATCCCATGCATTCCAACCAGTCCTCTCTCAACCTGTGCACGAGACGGCCACCTATAGTGTAAGCACGTTTTAAAAACATTCAAGTTGCATTTTCTGTAGATTCAACACCGCAAATCTTAATAACTAGATAAACACAAATTTTTTAGATAGGTAACGTAAATAGACATCGTATTTTTAACAATTATAACAACCGGACAAACATAACCTTATAGATACAAAAACTAATCAGTAATTTATAAGATTTTATAACTAGATAGACTAAGCAAACATAAATGTAAATAGACCTAGTACCTTTCTAATAATTTAATAAATGGATAAACATAAACTCTACATGACATAACATGTTTATAGTAAGTAATACACAGTAATCACGCCCGAAAAATTCACACATAAATTTTACTACTATTTTCTCATATTTATAGAATTGTAATTTAGTAATTTTAGACCAATTACTTGTTTCAGTGTGATGATACCAGAGGCTGTGTAATGCAATTTTGACCTCCTGACGATGAGCACATGCGCTCGAAACACGTGGAGGCATGAAATAAACTTACTGTAAAACAAAATTTTGTGCATCAAGTTGGTTAATTACTGAGACAAATTCAATTCTTGCGTTTTGTTGGCAAGTACCTAGCTTTCACTGTTTACATCATGACGGATAACGGTTGGTAACAGTGGAAGTTCCGACACATTTTCGCAAGTTTTTTGTCTACAGGCCTGCAGTACCGTTCAAAACATTTCCAAGTTGGTATTCCTGTCCCTTCATGGTCAGCGCTAATACTAATGATCTTCCCAGGCAACTGAAATCCGTATAATTTGATTCTATATGTGTTACTGACCTCTGCGCGTCTCGATGCTGTCCCCTCTCCTACCCAACACTCACTAATCAAAACACGACAGGGTGTGACACTTATAAATTACAACATTAAACGGACATTCGCACACAACATCAGGTAAGAACGGTGTAGCCAACAGAAGCTGTATGGAGCTAAATAAAGCCCAATTCGAAGCCACACAGCTGGTAGCAAAATGAGTGGCTTAGAAACCCGTGCCGAAACCCTGCTAGTCGATCTGTGATATATCGCTGAACCGGTGAAACCGAAGGAGTCCATCGAATGGACTACCGTGGTATTTCACACACTGTCGATAGAACAGGCACCTGCAGGCTGTGGGAGCAGCAACTAATGACATCTCGTGTGATTTTGATACCTGAACACGGCACTGAAATTTTGGCTACAAAGTTTTCAACCTTTCTGTCTTTATCTCCTTGCATTTATTTAAAGTCACCAAAAGTAAGAAACCGTCGCATTGCGTAACAAGTACAAGAGTATTCTCTAACACTGCGGTTTCTTCCGGTGTTTGTGTACATGGCACTACAGAAACCGGAGTGCTGTCTACGTACCGTCACAAGACTCGCGAATGGACCGGTGGTGAAATGAGAGTAAAATGCATTTCGTTACGCAATCTTCTGGCTTTATTCTATACCTACAATCACGTAGTGTTGTAGTTATGTGCAGCTCGCACCTCATTATTAACTGTGGACCCTAAGATGGGACCAACTAAGTGCCTGAGAGACAAGGCCAGGCACACACCATTTTCTTAGGGTTTTAAGGGGGTTTCTCCTATCGCATGTGGATTTGCACTTGACCAGATCCTGCTATTCTGACAGGTTATGTGTTCATCAAGGTGAAACCACGCATTGTCATAAAAATAAACCATATCGAGCATCTTTCTTCCATATCCCTCAAGGAAAATCGCAACCACCAGCATCAGATACAGTTTTCGGACAGCCTAGTGGGTACTGCAGTTAGACACCTCTACCTGTGACGCAAGTTTTTTTCTTCTTAGAGAATGTAGCAGCCGCATCGGCACACCTTCAAGGTTTTCTGCAGTCAGCACAACTGGTTTTGTACACTTCCTCTCTCATGACAACGGCTGAAAATCGCCATGTTTTATATACGACATTATGACACCTTCTCTGAAACAGTTCTTATACACAGTGTTCAACAAAAATCAAGCGGCCTGATATTTCGTACGTCCCGCTCAGGCAGTGACGTGAAGTACAGTTGCCATCATAATACGAGTCGTTTTACTTTACCAGTATTTATGCATTCGTGACGCTTCTCTGTCTTCTATTCATTACACTCAATCACGCCACTTATTTATTAAACAAAGACACCAATACATTCACTTAATTTGAAGTCAAAACATGAATTAAATGTCATTAATTTTCCGAGGCGTGTGGCTTGCTAGCTCTGCTTCCACGGATGGATGTTGCGAAAGGGTGGTTGCTGGCCGCACCCGGAGGTAGCCGAGGGCGTTAACGCGTCGTGGCAATACTCTTCGGAAATGAACTACTTTGGTTCGAGTCCCAGCCTACTTTGAATCGTGGTACGGTGCGGTTGTGCAGTGAGATACAGCTGAACCGTTTACGAATCGGCAGAAAGTGTTAGTGTAGTGGCGTCACAACAGAGTATAGTAGGGCAAATTAGTGACGAAGTAAGGACATTAAATGAGTGACAGACATGGTACTGTAGTGTGTGTGTGTTTGAACCTAGAAGTCCACAAATCACGGCATAACAAATACACGAGTGGATATACGAGGAGCTGCAACTGCCTGAAAATTACGTACACATGATACAGATTGATGGACCGAGACGACGCGTTTTCATAAAATTCGCAAACAACGAGCGGATGCAGTCTATTCTCCAGGCTACAAAAGGACAAATGGAATTTAGGCATTATAACGGTGAGTTGTCGATGGTGTAAATAGAACTAGCATGGATGGGCATGAGGCGAATAAGAAGAGCCATCCCACCGCCAGAAGCACCCGATCGCACAACTGCAGACGTACTTACAAAGCACGGCGATGATAAAAAAAAAATAACTGAAGACGCGTGGTTGCGGACATATAGATAACCTGTATCAAACGGCGTACGCATGGCGGTATTAAGCCTCAAAGAGCACATCCCATCACACATGACAATAGCAAGCAATAAGGTCCTCATATCATACGAGGGACAGTCTCCAAACTGTTATGGATGTAATGGGACGTCACCAATTTCAGGACTGTCCAAGCCGCAAGCAAGTGAAACCCATCCCACACACAACGCCCACGACTTCGTGGGCTGACATAGTTGCTGAGGAACATCTAGCATACGTCTCAAAACGAGGAAGCTCGCAAACAACGCTACACAGGATAACTGCAGTGATGGCCAAAAAGAGGAATCAAATATACCAATACCTGGGAAGGGAAGATCACAGGCTCTAGAGAAGCCAGGAACAACACAAACACAGATGTCACCAACCTCCAAGGACAACAAGGACGCAGTGCAGGCGGACGAACAACCAGAGAGCATGATAATGAACACAGACGGCCCATTTAACAGTACTCAAGACACGCAAGCCGTATGCGAAACAAAGGAGACCACCACAATCCCACCATACGTCCTGAATACAGAGACAGACATCAGTGATGAAGGAACAGAACGCCAACAAAACACAAACAACGGTACTACAAGGTATGGGCAGGGAGTTTGCCCCCATCCCAGATGATGAACTACCACCATATCACCCAACGACTAGCCCAAAACGTAACATGAAATTAAGGACGGGGAGAGACATGACCTTACCTCGCGAGCGGACGCGCAGTAAAACGCGAAACCTAAAGCTACAGAGTTTATAAACCCTCCACGCGAACTCGAGCCGCCTTCACAAATGACCTATATATAAAGGTGCCAACAATCAACATCAAAGGGAAAACGTCATGAACACGCCTTGGAATGCTCGAGGAATTTCTCTGGAAGCAGGACACTGACCTTGCGCTATTACAAGAAGTCACGAATCCAAATCTAAGTAAATTATGTAGATACTCTGCATACATAAATGAAGGAACAGACGGGCGGGGGACGGCTATACTGGCGAAGAAAGGCCTAACCACCTCAAACATTAAAGGACTCCCCTCAGGATGAGGAAGAGTAGCGAGGTTCAACAGACCATGGATCTTAAACATATATGCCCCCTCAGGGGCTGAAAAGAAAAAGAAGAGGGAAAGATTTTATAACAATGACCTAGCTCATCTACTGTCGACCGCTCACGCTGAAATGATGCTAGCGGGTGATTTAATTGTGTCCTTTCGAACTCAGATAATACAGGTAAGAACAATTAAGGCAGAACTCTCGCAAGCATCGTGAATGGATTCGGCCTCAAAGATGCACGGCATGCGACCACGTCGCTAAACATCTACACCCATTACACACCCACAGGGGCGTGTAGAATAGACCGAATATATGTCACTGTAAACATACTATCATAGAAACGATGCGTGGAAACGGTGGCAGCCGCATTTACTGACCATCTAACAGTAATCCTATGAATAACGACAGAAATACCGTTAACATTACGAGGCAGATGTTACTGGCGAATGAACGTATCACTTCTAGGCGAGACAAATTTTTGGAACACAATACAGACGCACTGGGCGAGGTGGCAAAAGCATAGAAAGTGTTACTCCAACAGTGCAATGTGGTGGGGGCGATACGTCACGAGGATGATCCGACACTTATTCATTCATTAAGGAACGGAACGTTGCCGGGACCGGTAGCAAAGGAAAATTTTCAATCTGACGCGATATATAACATCCTGCAAGATACGTACAACCAGGAATCAACCTCAATAAAGCTGAAGAAAATGAAGGCCAAAATAGTGCGGCTATACCACATGGCGCAACGGCGATTATTCCTAGACACTGATGAACACGACAGGATTGCCGAAGAAGTGTCACTATACCGCATCTTAAAATTGAGGAAACGACAAGAAGCAAGGATAGTCTACAAGGTACATGATAGCCATGACAACTCTCAGACGGCTTCAACAGCCATAATACGAAAAACCATGGAGTTCATGCGGATGAAATATGACTACATTCAGGTGGACAAAGAGAGTGCCAGAAGCATTGCAAACAACTTGAACAAGAAGCTACCACAAGCTGCGAATAACGTTTCAGAAACACCCATCACAACTGATGAACTACATCTCGCGGTAAAGAAAGGAAAACCGCTCAAAGCTCCTGGCAGTGATTGAATACGTCAAGAATTCTTTAAAGTCACGAGCGAGACAACGAAGCACAAGGTAGCAATCCTGAATCAAATGCACACGGAAGGGGCTATAATGGATCAACAGAAACATGGAATAATAACATACCCGCCCAAGACGCCTAGACATAGTCGACCTGAGTATTACAGACCATTAAATTTACTAAATGCAGACATTACACTGATAGCCCGGATAACTGCAAACCGATTACGACCTTGTTCATGAAACCTGTTGCGGCCAAGCCAGCATTGTGGTGTATAGGGCAACATGGTCTTTGAGGCAATAGCTTCTGTGCGAGAGGCCATAGCTCGTGCTGAAATAGCAAACACAGCACTCTGCATTTTATCGCTAGACTTCAAGGAGGCCTTCGACAGCATTTCCCACTTATAACTGTTCACGATGCTCAGGAACTATGGATTCAGCGAGAGATTTAAACAACCTACCAAGAACATGTATTAAAGCGTAACGTTATTCGTACAGATTAATGGACATATATCAAGTCCCACACCCATAGGGTGCGCGATACGCCAAAGATGTCCACTGAGCATGTAATTATTCGCACTGTGTTTGAAACCCCTGCTTTGTATCGAAGATAAAGTAACAGGCATCCAGATAGGGCGTCGCAGCAACACGGCGGCCGTGGTCGCTTACGCGGACAAAGTCACTATATTTGTAACATCACCAGATGATATAAGAACAATACGAGATGCAATACGCTGTTATGAAGCTGCGTCTGGAGCGCGACTAAACGTCGAGAAATCCAAGGCCATGGCGATAGAATCGTGGGACACTTCAACTGACATAATGGGAATTCCGTACCTTACCGAAATGATGATCCTAGGTGTCCGGATAAACGACACGGTCGCACAATCAGCAAACAACAGTTGGTCAAGTGACAGGCAGGATATGTGCACAATATCGTGATGCGTATAACAGGGATTTGTTCACAGATCAAAGAATCCTGCATGTGCGAAACTTCCTATTTGCAAAGGCATGGTACACTGCTCATTACCATAATCCGTTTAGCCAGTAAGACTTCTAAAACACATATTTTTGAAAATGTGTTATTGTCTACTAGAAGGCCACACGGGAGAATAATTATGAACGTGTTTCGAAAGCTAAAATTGAGCTGCACTTGTCACAACAGTACTTCAATATCCACACTCCAATCCCTGAAACAAGGCGAGAGTGAAACCACACTCAGTCCAGACCTCCACAGCACACTCATCATACGCTCAACAATTCCCTTCCGTAAATGTTTCAAATCGTGAAGCCGAATGTCAGATCACGTGACCCGCTACGGACTGCATGAAACAATGATATACACATACTTAGTTATGGTCCCATTCGAACACGATCCCTCTAAATCAGAATGCATTTAGACAAAGCAAAAGAATTACTGGAAAATAACAAATATCTGCGTCATTCTCATTTATAACCCTGCCAATTTGAAATATATAATTAAATAATGGATATTACTGCATGAGTTGAGTGTTTGTGAGTATAAAATACTCTATACTCAAAAAGAAAAAATATATGCTCTAATTGGGACTTTTTAAATCGAAGTGTTTATTTGTCTGAGATCATTTTAATACATTGACCCCGTACATAATTCTTAATACATGAATGAGCCTGGGTTGGGGTGAGTGAGTGTTGGCGTGTACAAGTGGCATGTTGGCGGTGTTGCCTCGCGTTTATTCGCCGATGGCAAGACATTGTCCCTTGTCGATTAGCATCTGTTAGTGAGCGCGGGTGTGTGTTACTACCTCCGCTCAACTTGCGTCGCGGCTGGTAACGTGGCGCATTCATGGTCGTTGTGCTGTCTATATCATGTCCAGGTAGCTGCCGACTTGTCGAGGTCGTGTTGGTCGTTGGTACTCTTTCCACTTCGACCGCCTCATATAGTCGATGTAGTCGAAAAGCGACTGGCGTCGCATGCCTTGTGTGCGGTACAAGACCAGGTGGGCTAAAGCCCACAATATCGCCCCTGTCGTTCTGGAGCCCAGAAATGGAAACGGGGCGGAGGATCGGGTCAGTTCGGAGCATCATGGCCACTCGGCGCCTTGTCCAGTCCCATATGGTGGTCCCAACCGTGCATTTCTACAGGGGTTGTGTTAGAGTATCGGGCTGTCCGCACTGTCGGCAATCGTGTGTGTTCACTAGATGAAATACGGGTATGCGTTTGTTTCTTGGAATGATATTATGGATTACAAAGTACCAGGCGGAGTTGACCTCCTCCGATACACTGGAGGCGTGCAGATTTCGCCATACCCGGTCGCATGCCATGGTCGGTCTTCACATAAAGACCCTCACTGTCGGTGGATCTCTTCCCGCGGCTGCCATCTGCTGCCAGGTTTTGTAAGGCGTCCTATGAAGTGTCGTCTGGCCCGGGTGTTTAACAGAGGCCACGTAGAGTGCATAATTTCGTAAATACGCTAGCCTTTTGGGTATCCTTCCCGCGTTTGGTGGGTTCGCCTGTTGCTCCACTAGGTCCCAGGCTTTCAGCCACGTTGCCGTTGCTGTGCCCTCTTACCTGCCCTGCACCCACATGCGTCTTAGCAGGGGGGGCCCGACAATTCTCCGCTCCATCTAGTAATTCCCATCCCCCTTTCTGGTTGGGTTTCTGTAACGTTTATAAGAGTATTCTGAAAGTCGCTTCTTGCCAGATGTGCGATGCTATTGCGGTTGTCAACTGCCGTGTATACGTCGCCGAGGCTAGGAAGATTTGTGCCGTATACCACACGGTGGCTACGAGCGAAGTCTACATATCGCAATCTTTACACGGACATATCTCTCCCATACGCGTATTTCGCTTGTGCCTTGACTTTCCTTGTCACATGCGCCCAACGTTCGTGCACAGCCTGGTCTATCGTGCTGCTGAACGTGATGCCGAGGATTTTTAAGGTCGGTGAAAGTCTACAGCCATGTCGTTTACAGTTCTCTCCCATCCTCCTGCCCTAGGTTTTTGGATTTCCTGATGTTTAAGGTTGCACCTGACGCTTTCTCAAAGAGTCGTCCCGCGGCACGGATTACCCGAAAACCATCGGACTTCATCACAAAAATCATGACGTCGTCGGCGTACGCTACCACCGCCTATGTCGGCCAGTCCGTCCCAGACGAACGCCTGCCAGGTTTCCGTCGACGTATTTGAGCAAGGGGTTTATGCACAGAGCAAAGAGCACCATGCTCATAGGCAACCCTTGACGAATGGAGGATCCAATTGGAATTGATCCTATGGTTTATCACTTAATTTGAACTGAGGAGACGGCGTTTGCACACATACATTTTACGCGGTCTATGAACCAATTATTCAGCCCACGACTCTGCAGTATTGTGAACAGGTACTGGTTGAATATGGTGTCAAACGCCACTTGGAAATACAATGAAAGCACGCACATAAGTGGTTGTGTCACTTCCGCCTGGGCAATTGCCTCCCGCGCCGTCGCGACGGCCTTTGAAATGGAATTACCCGGGACGCTGCAGAATTGAATGGTCTGCAGTTGTTCGGCCAACAGTGGGCGAAGCCGATGCGCAAGAATTCTAGTTAGAAGTTTGTAATCAACATTCAGAATGGTGATAGGTCGGAAGTCAGTTGGACTCTGTGACCCGCTGTTCTTCGGCAAGCATACGAAAACCCCGTGTTTTTGTTGCGTGGTGATAGCTTTCCCCATGTTCATCTGATTCATGACTGTGCACAGGACGTTTTGAGTGTCGTTCAGTTCGCTTCGTAAAATTCCTGTCCAATGCAATCGCTACCAAGTGCTTTGTCGCGTCTTCCTACTGGCAAGGCGTGTCGGTTTTCTTCGATTTCCATTGGCCGTTCCAGTAAATCGTCATAAGTCGGTCGGGGGTTCGGGCGGTCGTTCCCACCATGGCAACTATGAATTCTTCATCAGCAGCAAAGTATTCATATTTTCTTCTGAAATGTGTTGTGAATACTTGTATTATTTTTTTCGGTACCTGTGCATGTGCCCGTGTTCGTCTAATACCTGCGAAAGAACGCGTGCGGATTACCGCTTCAGTATGCCCAGAACATGGTAGAGTATTGGATTCTCACCCTCCATTCTGTCAGTCTCTTCATATTCGAGCATTATACACTGCAAGGGGCACGGTGTAATTCCACGATCTTGGTTCTGAAGCGATTTCGGGCAGTTTCTCTTCGTGTTGGCGATTATCTCGCAGGGCGTCGTAGATAAATTAATAATTGAAGTTTTCCACGTTCCTGATGTTTCGCCGGCTTTCAACCCCTTCGTGTATGTAGAACTGATTATCTTTTTGACCAGTCTGCTCCACCACATGGTCGAGTCAGGAAAGTGCCGTTTCTGGTGTGTCCAGTGTCTACGTCGCCTAGTAAGGAATTGTTCATTTTCCACAATCCTCGTACTCGGCGTAAAATTGGGTTATCGAGTGCCAGTCGCAGCGTCACCGCGTGGTGATCAGCAAAGGCTGCCGCCACTGTCTGCCGATATCTTCCTGTCGAGCAAGTTTTTCGTAGAGTAGAATCGATCTATCCGTGTCACCCCAGTCGAAGCATAGTGATTGTAAGCACGCCCCAAGTCGTGCTGTCACCATATATCCTGCATGTCGAAGCCTTGTACCAGCCTAGCCAGTGCCCTACTATAAGTGCTGTGTCCCGTCGTATCCGTTGTCTAACACCCAGTTAAAGCACCTCTCAGCGGTATGTTGGCGGATGCGTTAGGTAGGCTAGTTCACTGTTATAGAAGTGTTCCCATTTCCTTCTTTTTACAGTTCCGGAGGGTACGTATGTATTGATCAGCGTTATCCCTCTGAATTCTGCCGCCATTTCTCGGCCTGACGGAAGTTGCCTGATGTTTGTGAATTGTATTTCATCTCTCGCTGCAAAGGCCGTGCCTCTCATTGGTGTTCCTACATTTCTATACGTTCTGTATCCATGTAGGCCACCTATGTTGGGGTGAGTGACCTCCTGTAAAACAGTATCTCAATTTCCTGTTTCCGAATGAAATCATGTAACATTTCTAATCTGGTCCTCGTGTGCAAACCATTTATGTTTAGTGTTCCTAGCTTTATGACGTTCATCCACTCTTCTGGAAGCAATCGGCGCTCTTTCCTATCGCTGTTCTTTTCGCACCAGTGCATGACGATATCGTCTGCGTGTCCTCTCGTGCGTCCGATCTACTTGTTTTTGTAGATAGTTTTTTATTATCGTTTTGGGTTTATTTGAGTGTCTTCCCCTCTCCCTGTCTCTACCGGCTGGGTAGATTCCCAACTTGAGTTCCCCATGTGTGCTGCCAGGACGTCTCTTTCCCGTGCCTGGTTCCCCTGTTGGTTTGTCGAGTCGTCGTCTTCCAAGGGTTTCCGCGGGCATTCCGTCCCTGCTGCGTTGGAGGGCTCGTCGTCCGTTATATCCGCTTCTTGCTCAATGGAGTAAGTTTTATCACTCCCAGCCACGGCGCCCTGACCAGTCATTTACTCCGTCATGTCGAGTGTGTTTGCAGGTCGTCGCGCGGTGTCGTGTGTCCGTTCCGTAGATCCGCTATGGGGTTGTGTTTTTGTTGTGCGTTTCCCTTTTACATCGCCTGTTCTCTGTTCCTCGATGAGGCCTAAACAGACAGTGTCGACCTGTGCCCTCTTGTTTCTCGCCAACTACTGGCACCAGTGGTTGTCCTCCCGCCGCAATATCGGCCCATATTGTTGGTGTCTCATTTTCGGCCGTTCTTTCCTCTCTCCGCCGTTTGGGACACACGTGGTATATGTCCCCGGTGTCCCCACTTTCGTAACATGTCATGGGCTGCACGTCTTAGGATTCCAGAACTCGGTGCCCACCTATTATTTAGTGGCACAGTATGTGCTTCTCATCACCACAATCCTGATACCGTTAGCTACCGCGTAGTTGTAGGCTTTGGACCATTCATCCTCTTGTATGTGGCGGATTTCGCCGTATTGCGTGAGCGCTGCTCTTATCGTCCCCCATCAATCTCCGGGGGCAGGTTGGCTATCCGCACTCGTTTGGTGCCCATTCCTGCCATCTCTATGCGGACAGGGGATATTGCGGGATTGGAATGTTTATATTCAGACTGACCTTTTGTTGTATATAGTACTTCCTGCACGTATTATAGGCCTACAAACTTCATGAATACCTGTCGTCGCGGTCCATCGATTATAATCATGGTTACTGTGGCTTCAGCCACTTGCAGTTGTTCACGTATCCATTCGTGCATCTCATACGCCTATATCCGGGGGCTTTACGGGTCAAAGGTACATACCAGGGTGTTATACCGCTCTTCCATGGCGCTCCACTCTAACACACTTCCGCCAGTACGTCACACTCACACAGTAAATAAAGTACTACACT
>Ga0123352_10014501_pt1 | contig 12551 bp, 4 predicted proteins | sample TergutLab28metaG_FD_89700 | JGI IMG/M metagenome (GOLD analysis project Ga0123352, IMG submission 89700) | Labiotermes labralis P1 segment gut microbial communities from Petit-Saut dam, French Guiana - Lab288 P1 | ecosystem: Host-associated > Arthropoda: Insects > Digestive system > Gut ... | reverse complement strand
CAGCCTCGTGAGCCTCGTGAGGTCAATTGAGGAGCTACTTGAATGAAAAAAGTAGCGGCTCCAGGTCTAGAAAACAGAGATTAACGGCTGTGGGGAGCCGTTGCGCTGACCACGTGACACCCCCCTATCCGCAAAAGTTGGCACTAACTTCGCCGACCGGCGGCGGCCGCTCTGTCGGTATAGTTCGCGTGCGGACTAAGGCCACGGAGTTTGTTTTTTTTTTGTTTGTATATTAAGTAGGGTCAATGCGAGTAAAATAATGATAAATTATACAGAAATAAAATAAACGCGTGGTGATATGGAAGGACAGAAATTGTTTGAAAATATAGGCGAAAAATTTAATTTGTTTTGCATTGTGTTTTACGTGGAATCAGAGGTTGATCGCTGTGCCACAAATGGCAGAAATTGACGAATTATAATGGATAATATAAATTTGGAAGACGATACGATAAATAGAGACAGAGGCGTAAATTAGAGGGGGGGGGGCAAAGTGGGCAAATGCCTCCAAATATTTTTTCTTCCTAAGAACAGTTGTCGTGGCTACTGAGTTGAAGAAGGGCAAACAAAAAAGAATTATGGTAACAGTGTGGGGAGGGCAATCTGTGTGTTAAGGATTAGTTCCAAACAAAATTAACCCTCATCCTAACTTGACTCATCCATAAAATTGAATTTTCTAGAACCCCTGGTCTATTTCCTCCCACCGCCACCCCAACCCCACTGTTACTGGCCAAGTTACGTCTTTAAATGGAGATGCACGATATGCCAAGAAGGCTAAATATGTAACATTAAAATGTGTAGCCACGAAAAAACAGGAGATATGAGTTTTTGTGTTGTGAATGATTGAATGCAAATGAGGACGCAGCGTGTAAAAAATAATAAAATTTACAAATATAATACGTTTAAAATAAAATAGAAAATATATATTTAATATTACGTAAAATTTGGGATAAATTTGGTTTTTTTCGGTAGAGGACATCCCTTTGTGTTTAAGTGTATTATTGAAATGAAATAAAATATATACTTCGTCACACACAACTATCTTATATTTGATTTATTTATTTAAATAGTGGTCACTATTTAAATAAATAAAATATAGGATACTAGTGTATGACGAAGTATATATTTCATTTCATTTTAATAATAATAAATTTATTTTGATGCAATTTTCATTTGAGGATGCGGAAAGATGGAATTACCCCAGCAAGAAGCTGGAAGAAGAGAGAAGGTTCTAATAGCAGACCTGGGAGCATCAGTGTATTGCGTACGTAATTGTACTGAGGGAAGACAGAAAGAATCTAGTGAAATTAGACACAGTTTGTAGTGAATTTGTGTGCTGCGCGTTGGATAGGGGTCTCTTCGAGTTCAAGAAAAAAACTCATTAAACTTATTACCGATAACTTAAATAAGAAAATAATTCCTAACCTTCACATATATCTGAAAATGTTTGGTACTATTTTGTTAAAAGAATTTATATCTCTCAAGGAATCCGTAGGTTGGCCTCAGTGTTCACAAAACCGGACCACTAGACCTATAGTTTATCCAGCTGAATTAATCTTCGTTTGTAGAACCTATTTGTCATATTCATAAAATTCAATTTTAGGAATGTGTGTTTGAAGTCACGTGAAGTAGAAACTGATAGTTAAATGCGTAATGAGTATTTCTTAATTTTATTAGCATACAGTTATCATTCTTATAATAAAACCAACTGGATGCACTAATTTCTCAAATTTATTTTTGGAATAAAACTCTACATGTTTCGGACAGTTCCTCTGTCCGAAAACATGTAGAGTTTTATTCCAAAAATAAATTTGAGATATTAGTGTATCTAGTTGGTTTTATTATAAGAATTTGTCACTATGCGCGGTCACCTGAACGTCAAATACATTTAGCATCTGTACAAAATCCTGCCGAAATACGTATGGTCAGGTCCGAGTTTGTTATTAATATCATACTCCAGTTTACATGAACTACATAATTTGATAGAAATGCAAATATAAAATTTAACAGCAGAAACCTTTGCAGCGTGACTTCTTTTCCTACTTATGTAACCCTTATAAAGGCCAAGCCGTGCTTGATATTGAATGAAGTAGCCGCCTTCTGCTGTGAAAAACGAAACACATAAATACGTTGTGTGGACGATAAAGAGGTGTTTAATATTACAGCTGGTGGTACGCATATTTACCACCGTGCTTTAAAAAGCTAACACTTACAAGCCCGTTTATTGCAATTTAATCTGAAAGCTCTGATTGTGGGTCTGGAATTCGATTACAAAATTGTAGTAAGCTTGGCTATGAAATGGGATAAATTTACCTTTGTTTATTTACCTGCAGCGATTCCCTCGGAATGTCAGGAAGCAGCTCCATGTACCTGACTGAGACCCAACGTCCTTATTAAATTATTTTAGTCAAATTCCTAATGAATAATGCAAATTTCATATCATGACGTAAGCAGCTGACAACGCTGTGTTGCTGTTCTCTGTCCTGTCTCACGCATGCCAATATGCTGTTTTCAGCGTTACCGCTCATGTCAATTCTAACTGTGATATTTATGCTGTTTTGCACCCTGTTGACGCATTGTCGAAATGTCCGCATGCAGACATCATCTGCCAAACCACTTGACTGGTTTTATTCAGCGTTTGGTTATTTAATAACCCCTTTGTCAACTTCACAGTTTGTGTAACTTCGAATTGTAGGATGATTGGTTGTAATAACATTTATTACAATAAAAATCTTTGTCGTTGGATAGTCTAAATTATCCACAAAGTTATATGTTGTTTCCATAAGGCTGCTACGTCATGAAGCCATATGTACCTGGGTGCTGATAAGTCCTTAGCCCGACCAGGAAGGAAACAAGCTGCGCCTGTCAAAAGTGTTATGGGCAGAGGAATGGATTGATTTGGATGTGGTAGGGAGGGGTGGTGGATTCTTGTGAAAGTGGTAATGAACCTCCAAGTTCCATAAAATGCGAGGAATGTAGCTTGTTTCCTTCCTGGTCGGGCTAAGGACTTATCAGCACTCCTCTAGAAAATGGTTAAGACTGACTGCCGAAGACGCATTCAGTTTCGTCGCGAACTCTTTTACCACAAAATTAAAAGTAACTTGTTGATTCAATTCTTCCTGGATTTTATGTCTTGTAGACTCGTCAATTATTATCGAGGTGTCAAACGAATATAGTGCCAACGTTTTTGGGTCAGACAGTACAAAAAAGTTTTATTGTCCCTGAAGAAGAAGGCAGTAGCTTTCTTCGAAACCTCCATATGTCGTTTATCAAATTTCTTTTTTTTTTTTACCTCTCGTTGTCTGAATTCCTTTCCACTGCATATTTGTACAGGTTCAGGAAATGTAAATTAATTCTAATACGTCTAGCTTCTCAATAGGGAATCCGCTCCATGGATTTACTCAGTAAATTAACCATGGGTACACAAATGAATTATTGAAAAATTATACGGTTGAATTGCTGCGTAATACAATACAGAACAGAATAATAAAATAACATAATTTATTGGAGATATGTGCATAATGGATAAAAATGTGATACGCTGATGCATGAGTACAATATTAAAAAGGAAGCTTGTGATTAAAAATGAAATAAACCAAAGGATTATAGTCTATATAGAAATACAATAATTATTAATAGCCATAAAATGTGAATAATGTAAAGTAAATTATTTAAGTTTTATCTACGAAGCAAATGAATATTACATCATTGTTAGAATTATGAATAGCACAATAGATGATTAATTAATTTAAAATGATCAATTAGATGAAATATTAATATAATAAACTTCACAGACAGACAGAAATAACGGCATAAACGGGGTTAAAATGAATTAGTGGATAAATAGTAATGCAAGTTAAGTAAATATTTGAGACCCAAAAGTAAATACTTTAAGCATGTTTCTCATAGAAGTTGTTTGTTAATGTTCCAGAAGTACTGACAAAAGTGAGGACGATTAAACGAATTTTCGCAAAATGCAAAATGAGTATGTGTTGAGATTATGATAAAAGTTACACACTCATGGGGTCCGCTTAGGCGGTCTGATGAGGTTCGGATGAAAGCCCTATTGATATTGTTCTCTGCTCTTTGATGTGGTTTTCATATTTTATGTTGGCTGGAAAACATGAAACCGATCACCCCGTTGAATCATAGATTCTATGTAGCTTCAGACCACTTGACCTGGATGTAGTGTGGACTGTGGTTCCAGCAGACAAGAACCAGCATATAGCTGGGTAATAAAAATGTTAAAATTCGCCTCTTTTTATGCCTGTACTCACCCACACAGACTGACACACGCGCACTTCCTAATTTATCATAAGTCAACACAGATGTCAATTGAACTGTGGCCTTTTATCATTTACAAAGGTTACGGGGAATAGTGTGTAATTGTGAATCTCCAATTTACGGCAAAATATAAAAGGCGCATTGATGGATAATTATAAAATATTACGCTTGTCATTAACTAACTGACCGAATAACTAACCCCATGGAGCAGAGTTCTTCTTGAGAAAGTAAAAGGTTTCTCACCCAATCACGTAACTCCCCCAAGTTTTATGGAACCCAATGCTTCATTACCGTATTCACAACAGCTCGCCACCTGTCCCTATCCTGAGCCAGTTTAATCGAGTCACGCTTGTCACTGGCCTGGGATAACTGAGATAATTGTGACAGTTTCAGTCCGGGCTGCCACTACGTCAGGATTTCAAGTCCGATTCTTTACTGCCAAGCCCTCATGCCTGGATATAAACTTCAAAATTAGTTAATCTGATAGAACATCGATCACGAAAATTCTTCTTAGGAATTGCTTTTAATCAGTATGTGAGTGTAATGTGGCATGTTTAAAATTATGAAAATTTTGCTATAATAAGCTTCAAAATAAAACTTTAAGACTTGGCACGAAATTAATATGTAAACAATATTGTCCTTGCTTATGTTGTTTTAAAAATTGAAAAATGTCAGCATGCAGACGAATGCTGTTGATAAGAACAACTTGTGGTTAACAGGACTTGACGTGACGTGAGTTGAACTAATCAGATGTAGGAAACTTCCTTAAACGTTTGTCCTTAAGGCATATTGTATTCTGTCCTTGCAAAGAAATGCTGTTCTATTTTATGTACGTAGTTTGCAAGTCTGTCTTAAGTACACCATTCGTACTTATTGCAGTCCTATAGAAACATCAAGGAATGGAAAAGACACTTACAATTCTTGACAGGGTTGAATAAAACATAAACAAGAACTAACTGACTAAATAAATAAATAAATAATTAAATAAAATGGGGGCTTTTACAAATGTCGAGGGTACACGTAATAGGCGTGTTCACATAAGCAGTTATGAATGGAAATGCCGCAACCATGCCCTGTTAATTGATTACAAGGAAAATTAAACTCGGCTAGAGCCAGAGAGGGAAAGTAATATCTGAAAATCCGGAGGCGATTGGTTTTGGATAATAATTAAGACTACGATAAAAGCTATCTTTATTACAAACCAACATTAAATTCGCCCGACAATTAATCACTGTCGGGTGTGCCTGAAAGTTTTTATGGCACCGTGCCGCGTCATTTGGCACAAATACACGGACTTCGCACAGAACGATACTATCTACGTCATCAAGACTCTGAAACGACTCAACACCAAGGCAACCTCGCAAAAGACCTTGTGCTGGCAGGTAAAGGGGGCAAACTGGGTGTCGAGTCATATCAGAGCCCCAGTGATGGAGATGGAGTCGTTCTTTGAAATGTTGGTACATTTGATCCACCTGACCCTGCTTTCAGTCCAAGATTTTGTTGTATTCGCAGTTCGTGGGTAGTTATGAAGCATATCTAGCAGGGAGACGCATTACCTGTGCTGAATAAATAAACGGTTGTTGATTTATGAATACCTTATGAAGTTTTTACTTATTTTTTTATTAATTTCATTCGCCTTCGACAAAAAAAAAAGACGCTTAAAACTGCCCTGTTTGCAAAAGTGGGTATATGTGTGAAATACATTATCATATAGGCACGCGAATATTTAATGCTGCAAAAAGGCAATTGTCAAATTCATGATTCAAGAAAAATACACACACATAAATTTAACAGTCCGGCACGTCTTTGGACACCTGACTAGAGTGTACACTCACATAGTTTCAACGACATGGTGGACATAATTGTTGAACCACTAGCTTTTTGCAGTTTCCTGAGTTTTTGTTACCGAGTTAGCCATTGTAATGACCAAGGCTTGTATTATGGTTGTACTTGGTTCAAGTCTCGAACTGGTATTGTTTTCATTCTCTCTAGGCGAATGTCGCAGTACTTCCTACGTTTAAGCAAGAGCAGTCCCCTAAAATAAGAGACGATTTCACGTCTTTCATTATCACGCTCAAAGGAGACCGTGACTTCATAATCTCCGCAGCTGACACGGTGCTGGTAATCCCTATTTGCGTGTCAGAAAAACAAGCCCTATCATTCCTACTTTGGGCAGCACTAGTTACAAATCACAAATCGCAAACCAGGTAATTTGTATGACAGTATGCTCTCTTGAGCTTGGGATTCAAGAGTAAATTTGTAAATCGTAAATATATATAGCTCTTTCTTTCCCTATCCTTATCATTTTTTTAAAATATTAAATCATTTGACATTCTCAGTAACTTATAAGTTTAATATTGGCTATAAAATTTTATTCAAATTCGACTTATTACAAGGCATGCAGTTTGGGACAGATCATGTTTCAGGTGTTCAGTCGCCGGCCTCCCACTGTGGAGGCTCCTTTTTAATTCCAGGCCAGATCATGTGTGATTTTCTTTGTGGACAAAATGACACTTGGACGTACTTTTTTCCGAGTACCTCTCTTTTCACTTGTCGGTATCATTCTATCGTCGGCAATATTCAATTCCAACAACTGAGAGCACCGTTAAATTCCGCACCAGAAAGAGTACATTTAAAGGGACACGTTAAGGCACAAACAACATCCGTATTCTCATTCTTATTAAAAATGACGAGGCAAATCCTAGCAATATGAACGTCACAAAAATTTTTCGAAATATGTATTAGACTAACAGACATCAAATATATAACGTAATTTATCTCAGTATTTAACCAACTTGATGCACAAAATTTGTTTCACAATAAGTTTTATTTCATGCCTCTAGATGTTTCGAGCACATGTGCTCGAAACATGTAGAGGCATGAAATAAAACTTATTGTGAAACAAATTTTGTTCATCAAGTTGGTTAAATGCTGAGACAAATATACTGAGATGCACGGTCAGCAAAACGTCAAAAAATATAACTTAATGTTTTATACTGACCGGTATATCACTGTCACTATAGGATAATCAATTATAGACGTCGCTTATTTCAGGTTATGACGCAACTTTACACGTTTTTATACCTGCAAGGTTTTCCCAATATGCCTTCAGGTGTTTTAATTACGCCCCATGACGCGAGACCGTGCAATACTGGACGTCCTGATCGGCCCTGAACGTGATCATGGCCTTTGTCTGCTGTACGCAGCAATTATAGGGATATGAATTATGATACCCCAAGTCGTCAGCGCCTGGATGCAACTACAGATATCAGCATTATAATATACTAACCTTACCCGTGAAACTACAGTAGGTATGATTTACTTTGCACTGGTAACCCTCCGATTTCTGCACGTTTTATCTTCCTTACATCAAAAAGGGGTGGAAATGGAAAATTCTGTGTAAGATAAACCCGACGATATTAATCCTTTAAAGGCAGAGTAACCCGAATTATACTTAAATCCCAGCTTTTACTGTGTAGTAAACACACACTCTCTCGGTTTCAATAAACCATTCAGTTAAGTTTGTACACGGAATAAATCACTGTTCTGAGCTCCTTACAAAACACACACACATATCTTACCTCGTGGTCTTTTGCGTAGTAGCGAAAATTGCGTATTAGCTTCGTCATGTCCTTCAGTCTGTCCGTCTGTCCGGATGTATCAGCATGACTCCCACTGGAAGGATTTCCCTGAAGTTTGATATTGGAGACTTTCATGAAAATACGTCAACAGAGTCCAAATTTGGTTAAAATTGGGCAAACAAGTCATACGCGTTACATAAAGACTTGTTTACGTTTTATTGCTCGAGTGAAATGGTATCAGACTGTTAGGATAACCGAGGAGGTATAAACATTACGCGAACGCGCTAAAGTGTAACGTTATACGTACTATGCGTTGTTAAATGTTAAAGTTTGTGGTACACGAACTATCTACTGGGGCTTAGAGGTTAAATTTTAGAGTTTCACTGCTTTATCTTCAACACCTGAAAGCCACAGATACTGGGAGGCAAGAATGACGTTTTCCATATACCCACCATTTGAATATATATATATATATATATATGTATTAGAATTTTAATACGGCATTGAGGAATGATGGATATTCAAAGACTAGCCTCTTCTATTATCCAGTAAGATATTTTGTTAAAAACGGAAAACATGTCAGCATAATGGAACTATTTTAGTATGGCGAGAAAAATGATACCTCGTTTTAACTAAGCTGTTATTTTACGAAAATTTTAGGCCTGTATAAAAGGTAATTTTGTAGGATATTGGTCGATAACGATTTCTCGCTCCTTAGTTTCGAGTAGGAAATTTCATTGCGAGTTGCCGAAAAATCTAGTGGATTTCTGTGATTTGTGGGATGGTCTGGTCAGGATTCGGTTTAAATATATTGTTTAAAACTACCCACAAGTGGCTGAAGTTTCCTTCAGGTGCCTACCTCCTTAATTAATTTTAGCGTATATCTTGATTAATTGGTATATATATATATATATGTGGGGGAAGAATGAGAGATCCTGGGCTGGGTTCATTTGTAAACTCCCTTGGAGTCTAATTTTTGTGATTATATGTAAGCGAGAAAATCTCTTTTGAAATAAAGTGAAATGCCAACTTGATACAACTAGGTGACTTTATTGATGTATTCTTAGCTCGACATGTTTCGGATACATACGCCCATCATCAGGAGCATTAGTTGAGCTGCAGCATATGGTTTTCTGCACCGAGTTTTTGGAAGGGTGGTGCTCTTGACAGCCGCTGCGTGGGTCGTGTGTACGGTGCGGATGGTGCCGTGCGCACAATCCGCACCGTACACCCGACCTACGCAGCAGCTCTCAAGACCACCACCCATCCAAAAACTCGGTGCAGAAAACCATAGGCTGCAACTCAACATCTAATGCTCCTGATGATGAGCGTATGTACCCGAAACATATCGAACTAAGAATACATCAATAAAATCACCTAATTACATCAAGCTGTCATTTCACTTTATTTCATGAGGAAGATGCACGGTCAAGCAACCTCAAAACCTCTTTCATTAGAAGCAGTTATACGAGGTAGTAGAAGCAGAAGAATTATAAAATTTATAAATATAATGTGGTGGTCTTCCCACAGCCAAATGTTTGATTATTGTGTATTATAGTTGAGAGGGCTGAAAGAGAAGCCTGGAATTTGAAAACCGTGTCAAAATTTGCTTGAATGCAGCGTTAAAAATGAATACCTGTGCCGAGGTGGAATTATAATGGCATTAGCAACTTCCTAAATGAACAGCCGGATATGACGTAAAAGTGAACGTGTATGAGTATGAATTACAAACCGATAGCATAAAACTGGTCTCCCATTGCTGATGACTGCATTTATTCTTAATTAACACTGCAGACAGATATTAATATTGGAATCGAACGCTTGTCAGAGGCCAAAATTACGTACTGGAAGCAAGAAAAAATATTCTAATCTTCAAGATTAATAGCTGCCTTTTTTGTAATTCTTTCCAAAAGCCGCTAAATAAATTGGTCTAGAAATAATATTTGTCACCTATAATTATGATAAAATGTGGTACATTGGGAGTGGATTTATCATTAGGCAGATTATACAACGAGAAATTAATTGCTTATATATAAAAAGTAATTTGAAACTCCACAGATTTTGACCTTTGGAAAGCCTTTGGTTTCTGTTGGATAGGAATAAATGTATAGATTCTATTAACATTACTGCACTTAAGTTGCTGTCATGTGAAAAGAAGATCCTATCAGGAAAATTACCTTTTGGTGGGCTTCGACTACTTTGATTCCGAGAGACACTTAACTCATTTTATAAACTGTTAATTTTCCAGGTTGTTGCGTATGTAAATAATTAATCGTTGTTTCGAACGGTTTGTCAGTTTTTAGTTACCATGCTAGTTTTCTAGCTGATTTATGGATGTTGTTTGTGGCTACCTAGATAGTTGTTAACTAACAGGCGTGTGAAATTTCAAAAGGTAGAATTCGATAATTCCCATTCATTCATGCACATTACAGCAGTTCAATGATAATATGACATCACAGCTTCGTTACAAATGCACTTAGAGAACTTAAAATTTTCTTGGAAGGCAGCTTGACAAAACTTAGAGATAAGTTTCTTTGGGGAAATGTGGAGGCTGAAATAGCGATAAAAAAACATGTACTTCTTAACAACTTCATAGTGGCATTTATCTATGTAATTAACCAACTTGATGCACAACATTTTTGTTTTACAATAAGTTTATTTCATGCCTCTACATGTTTCGAGCACATGTGCTCGAAACACCACACCTATAGACGTGTTGATACCAGACGCTGTGTAATGCAATTTTGACCTCCTGATGATGAGCACATGTGCTCGAAACATGTAGAGGCATGAAATAAACTTATTGTAAAACAAAATTTTGTGCATCAAGTTGGTTAATTAGTGAGATAAATATACTGAGATGCACGGTCAGCAAAACGTCAAAATTCATAGTGACAGTTTTTGCAATATGAGTTACGTATTTGTGACTGACAGAATGACTTACTGCATAACGACAGAACAACGACAGAATCTGAAGATTTAGGCCTATATATGTAGTAATATGTTTAAGTATGGTTTTAGACTCATTAAAAGAGGTAAAGTGTTGTTGGGACAGCCGACATATGAACAATAAATGTGTCGTGTTGTCACGGCAGGACACGGCATTGACACGTAACTGTCATATTTTGCCACCCTTTTGCCACGGATAATTCTCAAAGAGTACAGACAAATCCCGTCACGTAAGTCGCGGAGACAGAAAAAAAATAGAGACTTTCTGTAACTTCTACATTTTAATCCTTATAAATGTGGCTGATTTTTCGTGATGACTGCATTAGATATAGACAAGTAGCCAGTTGGAGGAAAGGCTCGATCGATGGTCTTGAACAGTCGTGTCCAACATGCAGCCCGCAGAGTTTTCTAACGTGAACCTCTCAAGTTTTAATATTTGCCATATAAGGGGTGACCATCCCTTTTGTCTTTGTTACGAAATACACCAAAGAAATTTTAAGATGAGACATGTCCACTGGTATTAACAAATACCATATATACATATATATAATCAGTCACAACAATAACAACCATAGTTTATTCAATTTTATTAATGGTCGTGCATAAAATTGACAAAATCGAGTGTTGAATGTGGTTGATTTAATACATGTATTTATGACACCAGAGAAAGCCTGCAAAATTCAATAAAAGGAGCGTCTTGCATTCTTGCTTTTTCCTAAGTTGGAAAATTTGTCAAAGAAAATAGATAAGAAAAGGAAATGTGTCCTGCGACAGAATATGTTAAGTTGTATTTCGGATTTGGTTCGCAGCATGTTTTGAGGTTGACAGATTTGGTCTAGGCGGCGTAGATGTAGTAGGAGAGCATATATTGCGTGACGTGTTTGTAAGTTTGATTTTATTATGCAAATATAATTTAATAAGCCCGCGTGCTGGCCCTTATAACAAAACACAGAAATTAACTATTTTCAGTTTTTCACCGTGCATATTGTCACAATTCACATATATTCACCAACACATGCACACTTTTTAAATGACACTATAAAACTTTAATTTGTTAAAACAGTTAAAATCTCCGACATGTTTCGGTTTATATTTAAACCATCTTCAGGGAGCTATTAGTTCATGCTAAAGTGACATAAGTAACTTTAGCATGAACTAATAGCTCCCTGAAGATGGTTTAAATGTAAACCGAAACATGTCGGAGATTTTAACTGTTTTAACAAATTAAAGTTTTATAGTGTCATTAGAAAGTGTGCGTGTGTTGGTGAATATATGTGAATATATGTGAACAGAAATTAACTGTTTGTTAAGTTAATATTTATAAGTGTACCAACAAATGCACAAAGAATTAGTATGAAATTAATATTAAAATTACTCCGACATATTTCGATGTTCTTACACCATCCTCAAAGAGATAACAGCTAAAGTTAGGAATTATTTGATTGATAAAATATCACATAGCAGTATGTAGTTACGGTAAAATGTAATCGTTAGTAAAATGTGGCCACGTATGTAATTCAGGTCTGCAACGAATAATATGGAGTATAATATAATATGTAACATTTTAAGGAATTTGATAAATTATGTTGTATGGCTTGATTGGATGGATTTGTAAAATATTTGTATGTTTAGATGGAAGAGAATACGTCTTGCAACAAACGAGCAAGAATTTGAACTTACAAAGAACAGCCCTTTACAACCGTCATTTCGCTGTCAATATGTGACAATTGCACGCAAACT
>Ga0123352_10014500_pt1 | contig 12551 bp, 15 predicted proteins | sample TergutLab28metaG_FD_89700 | JGI IMG/M metagenome (GOLD analysis project Ga0123352, IMG submission 89700) | Labiotermes labralis P1 segment gut microbial communities from Petit-Saut dam, French Guiana - Lab288 P1 | ecosystem: Host-associated > Arthropoda: Insects > Digestive system > Gut ... | reverse complement strand
CATATCAACAGGCAGAATTATAGTTCTGTATATCTTAATCTTTGTGGTCCGGGTAGCTCAGTCAGTATAGCGACTGACTACGGGCTGGACGGTCCGGGATCGAATCCCGGTGGGGATGAGATTTTCCGCCCCTCCAGACCAACCCTGGGGCCCACGCAGCCTCCTGTAAAATGGGTACCGGGTCTTTCCCGGAGGTAAAGTGCGGCCGGGGCGTGCTGCTGACCACTCACCACCTTCTAGTGCCGCGGTCATGGAAGAGTACAGCTATACCTCTACCCACCCTCTGGGCCACACCGGACCTGTTAAGGGAACACTTTACCTTTACTTTTCCCTTTAATTACCGTTGTCTTCCGCGCTGAGTGATACCGTCTTACACAACTGTACCATTAACCATCAAATTATGCATCAACAGCACGAAAACAAACAAGAGTCTATGCAACATTGGCCTGTATTTGCGTGTGCAGACAACGAGCAACAAGTTCAAACATATGTGTAAAGCAGCAAGGAACTTTTTTTGTAAAATTATAACCATTTCAGAAATTGAGAACTCTCCACTGTTTGCCTTCCAGATTGGTTTTCATATACAGACAGTTAACTAGATTATAGAAGCTCTTCTTTCAGACAGCTTCCTTTTCTTCAACACTAGCATAGAGTGACGCTGGCCGTACCGAAATTTTCTGCTTACTCGGCACGGCGTTTTTGTATACCCACTGTATTTTAACCCTTTCCCTGCTAACGTGGAGAATATGGTGAGCTCCTAATAATGCCAGCAGATGGCAGGTGGGATTTAGCTAAGCGTTTGAAGGGCTAAGAAGCCTAAAACTGTATCGTTTCGTATTGTGGTGGACGTAATTCTGTGGAAAGTGTCAGAAAATAAAAGAAATTTTAATTCCAAATTTACGCCCTGTTCTGAAAGTTGTGTTCTTCCTTTTGTGTGATTCCCCGGCGTCTGAATTTTATACACCGACATTTCGGAACACTTTTCCTGTTCCATCTTTATAGGAAGTGGAAGCATGAAGAACCAGGATGAGATTGTTGGGGTATTTAATGTTGAGCCAAACCTTTTTCCTTATAAATACTCCAACAGTCTCATCCCGGTTATTCTTCCTGCTCACACCGCCTATAAAGATGGAATAAAGTGTTCCGAAACGTCGGTATATAAAATTCAGACGCCGAAGAATCACCCAAAAGAAAAAAAATAAAACACAAAAGAAACCTGTTATCGAGACACATTAACCTACCTACATAAAATGTAGTGATTTGAAAGCTGTATGGGAAACATCCGTCTGCTGACATCAAACCATTCCATTTGCAACACTCCACAAATTGTAATATTCATTTCCAGCTGAATGGGAAGGACATGTGGGGAACGGATGTGGCAGGTTGAATTCAGATGCGGCAGACGGTTTAGATACACATTATGTGCAATGCTGCATGCCCGAATGGTTATGATGATTATTTATTGGAGATGCAATGTGATTGTTGTTCATCGCGAAATTCCTCACAATACAGTTGTACCGTTGCCTACGAGCAGAACGTATTTTCCGTTATATTTTGTTAAACCAATACAATAGCTCTTGAAAATTCAAAGGAAGGGCTAATAATCGGTTTGTAAATTCTGTACATTTTTCCTACCGTTTTTCCGTTTTCATTTCGCGTCCATTTTTTTTAATTTGCCCTTTTTATTGCTACGCCTTTCCCCTTTCCTTCCTGTCTCCTTTTCTTCAGTACAGCGTAGGTAATTCGTTGCAAATATTCCTTGTTAGGCTCCTCTCTTTGCTTCATTCCGTATCTTTTTATGAGGGCTGAAACGCGGTAAACCTTGTGTTAGATACACCAATTTTGCATGTAATTTCTATTGAAACTGTCAGCCGTCGGCACAATACAGACCGACAGACGCAAGCTGCTTAAGTAAATTTCTCATACCGTAGTGTTCACCATATCGGAACAATATCGACGATATTTCCAGTTTTTCTCGGCAACTACACGTTACATCATGCAGCCATGTTTATTCGATTATCCGCTTGCGAAATGTAGCTTTATGCTCGAACCGAGCTTCGGATTATCTCAGGGTACTGGGAGGAAATGTGGCCAGAGCCAGGAGTGTGGTTGGTGCTAGAAATGTGGCCACAGCTGGGAATGTGGTTGGTGCTAGAAATGTGGCCACAGCTGGGAATGTGGTTGTGCTAGAAATGTGGCCAGAGCTAGGAATGTGGTTGGTGCTAGAAATGTGGCCAGAGTTAGAAATATGGACGGAGGTGGAATGTGGTTGATGCTAGAAGTGTGGCCAGATCTAGGAATATGGACGGAAGTATGAATGTGGTTGATGCTAGAAATGTGGCCAGAGCTAGGAATGTGTTTGGTGCTAGAAATGTGGCCAGAGCTAGGTATGTGGTTGGCGCTAGAAAAGTAACCAGAACTAGAAATGTGGTTGGTGCTAGAAATGTGGCGAAAGCTAGGAATGTGGTTGGTGCTAGAAATGTGGCCAGAGCTAGTAATGTGGTTGGTGCTAGAAATGTGCCCATAGTTAGGGATATGGACGGAAGTAGGAATGTAGTTGATGCTAGAAATGTGGCCAGAGGTAGGAATGTGGTCGGTGCTAGAAATGTGGCCAGAGTTAGGAATATGGATGGAGGTAGGAATGTGGTTGATGCTAGAAATGTGGCCAAAGCTAGGAATGTGGTTGGTGCTAGAAATATGGCCTGAGCTAGTAATGTGGTTGGTGCTAGAAATATGGTCAGTGCTAGCGATGTGACCAGAGCCAGAAATGCGGCCAGACCTAGAAATATGTCCACTGAAAGGAATGTGGCTATTGCTGGCAATATGACCAGTCCTTGAAATGTGGACATTGCTAGAAATATGACCACGTCACCGCCACCTTCACAGTTTCACAAGCTGTTCAAAAATTATGTTCACCATTACGATTCGAACACCTTTGATGTGGCCATCGCCAGCTGTATGGAATACACAGAATACAGAATTTCAGTGCAGGAAGAAACTTGATACGTTTACTGAGTTTGTCGAAACTTTTCGAGTCCATCCGTCTACTCAAATTTGAAGCGTCGGTAACAGGAAACCGTAAATACACCAAGTTTTTTTTCTGCTTATACTTCATAGTTCAGCTCATGAGTTTGACCTTTCATTTTAATGTTTCATATTCCAATAGAAACTTAATACGTTTACTGAGTTTGTCGAAACTTTTCGAGTCCATCCGTCTACTCAAATTTGAAGCGTCGGTAACAGGAAACCGTAAATACACCAAGTTTTTATTCTGCTTATACTTCATAGTTCAGCTCATGAGTTTGATCTTTCATTTTAATGTTTCATATTCCAATAGAAACTTGATACGTTTACTGAGTTTGTCGAAACTTTTCGAGTCCATCCGTCTACTCAAATTTGAAGCGTCGGTAACAGGAAACCGTAAATACACCAAGTTTTTCTTTTCTGCTTATACTTCATAGTTCAGCTCATGAGTTTGACGTTTCATTTTAATGTTTTATATTCCAATATACTGATCCGCAGAACATGTCAGGATAATTTAAAAATTTGGTTAATGTACTCTCAGGCCTTATTTTAATTAATTTTAATGCGTTGTTGGAAAATACCTGCAAGTAACCTTGATGACGTTCAGTTCGTACCGAAACGCTTGACCACCCACGCACAGTGTGCAAGAATATAGACGTGTGACTCAGTATATATTGGAGAGTAAGTCTACTGCTTTGTGTGGGGCCGAACAGAAAGGGGAGGTTTCCCTCCTGTTTTTTTTAGTTTTAATGGATTTATTGTCATTCTTTGTTAGATTTTCCTTGTCAAAGACAAAATTAAAATAAGAAGTGCAGGTCACATGACCGGATCCTTGAAGAATGTGTGGAGCCGACACCAGTTGATTACGGATTCTTTTGTCCCGTACGTTTAATATACGGCAAGGCCGGTGACAATGCGGACATCCGGAATGCTTTTGTCTTACATAAATTTCTTCTTAGTTTTGTTAGCAAATATTTGTTATTTAAAGTCCAATCAAGAAACCAAAACATACACTATATCCTGATACTATATTATATTTTTCTCTACGTTATATTATATTATATATTACGCTATACAATATAATATTATATTATATTATATTATATTATATTATATTATATTATATTATATGTGTTGTGTTCTATCGTATTGTATCGTATTATATTATATTATATTATAATATATTATATTATATATCGAAACTCCTACGTGTTATGTTATCAAAGAGCCATTTTCAAGTAGACATATCGATGGTAGAGAGAAGCACATATAAATGTATACATTCAGTGACACACAATTGTGCAAATTCAGTGCAAAATTGTATAACTGTGATTATTACCGTCATTGGAAGTTTAAAACATCATGTTATTTGTGTTTCGGGTTCTCACAGCGGTACTTATGAAGTTTCATGTCTCCTCTGAGTCGTTGCGTTACGTGCAATGTTAAATTCTTACCGACGTTTCGGGAGCTGTACGATAAATGGTAACATCAGTGACTGTTTAGCAGTCGTTACGAGATAACATCCCAGAAGACTCGAATCTGCGTCCTTGTTGCTACACTTATCAAGTAGGTACAGTGTCGGTTAATTTTGACAGGTTTTGGGTGAAGGTATTTAAAGGGAAAAAGGGCGATGGAAGATAATTAAAAGGACTGAACGATGTTGCAGATGGTACAGTAGACTGCCTTTGGTCGTGTTATTGATTGCAAGGGCGTTCCTATGAACTCTGCAGTTGCTGCATTTAAGAATGTAAATTCACCTTGGGTTACATTTCATTCGTATTATGAAGGGGATTTCCTTGCAGGGATATACAAGTTCGTACATCCGCTTGACCGTCCAGCCCATTGCAATAAATTTGGCTTTTTTATTGTCTGAGTATTTGGTACTTTGGAGCTGTTGATAGAGGAAATGAGATGTAGAGATATAGGCAAGTGTACAGCCACTGGACTGACAGTTGCGCTATACAGGGTGATGTTGTTAAGGTGTGACAATTTGTATACACTTGTATTCACTACATCTGTCTGTCTGTCTCGCTGTACACATGCATCAACATTACTTACGATAATTGGATTTTGATTGCATCTTGTACTGACTAACATAACGCAAGATTCGTTTAGGTTTTACACACACACACACACACACACACACACAGAGAGTCAAACCTCGATATGGAGTCGTTCTTTGTTCACCGCAATTTGTGGCGCTGTATCGAGGGTGGTCACAAACCGAACTACTATAAGTGTATAATAGGAAATCTCTATTTACAGACTTTCACGAGAGCAGAGTGAGAGTGGCGCTATATCGGAATTCGATAACGCACACACACACACACATACACACCACACACACACACCACACACACAAACACACACATCACACACACACACACACACACTCACACACATACACACTCACACACACACACTCTCACACACACACACACGCACACTCACACACACACACACTCACTCACACACACACCCAAACAACACACACGCACACACTCACAAACCCTCACGCACACACTCATACTCAAACACACACACTCTCACACACACACACACACTCACTTACACACGCACACACTCACACACATGCACACACTCACACACACACCCACACACCACACTCACACACTCACGCACACACTCATACTCACACACACTCATACTCACACACGCGTACACTCACACACACACCCACACACCACACACACACACACTCACACACACTGTCACTCACACACACGCACGCACACACACACACACTCACACACACACCCACACACCACATACACACACTCACACACACTCTCACTCACACACACACGCACATACACACACACACAAGCAGAGGGGCTGAAAGAGGGAAAGTCTGCGTTTAACGTTCGGTGTTAATGCTCTGAAAGTCACGAAATAGAACTGAGGATTCTTTCCAGTCAGATTTAATTCGGTAGCCAATAGAACTGCTGTCGGATTGCGGGCAACTGTCGTCTAAACTTTCGTGGAAAATGTGGCAGAGGCAGACAGGTCACAGATGGCAATATAATGCGGCGCATGCGCTTGACATGCTGGGTAACTAAGGCTACAGACACACACTCAGAATATTTAAACTTGTTGCCTTTCCACGGCAACAGTGGTTACGCAAACGCGCCTCGGTATTGCGTTACACGTACATTGCCTGTTTTGTTCTCCCATAGTCGTCTCTTACTTTGCCCCTCCTAGTTCCAAGTATTTACACAGTACCTCCCAGTATGTTTGTAAATGTGTGGTCTGAAACACTTCAGAAGTTCGGCCTGAACATTATATATATATATATACTACAGTATTTTTGTGCAAGGAACTGGAACTATTTTTCTTTTAAATCAAATGTGTGGTTGACCGTGCGTCGTAATTCAGTGTGGATAAGAAACCAACTAGATATCACTTTGTGTTATCTTTATTTCTCCTTTCCAAGTTCATGCTACGAACCCCTCAATGGACACGCTACCTGCTAACCGGTTCTGACAGCCTTCCTGCAGCCACGGCACAATACCAACATGTGGCGATAACACTACGGAGTCGTCAGCTCCTGAAGATGGGCACATTGTTGCCCGAAACATGTTGAGCAACTTGTAAAGGAGAAATAAAGGATAACACAAAAGTGACATCTATTTGCTTTCTTATCCATACTTTTTTCTTTTCTTCTTTCCTTCTTTCTCCCTCTTTTCTGTCATTCTCTGTTACGTGTTCCACGTTTGTTTCTTCATTTTTTGCTTCCATTCTCCATCTTTCTTGTTCTCATACTTTCGCTATTCCTTCAAAGCATGCTTCTTCCGTACATTCTTTGCCGATGGTTTCCTCCCTTCCTTTATTTCATGAAACATCCGTTTTGTCTTATATTATTGTATGTAAATACTTCAACGCGATATTTACATTTCCTGGAAGCGCTTTAAAGAAAAAAGTGACATAAAGGAGAACCAATAGGCATTGAAGTAGGATATTGCTCTCAGAGCGCGAGTGTATTTAATGTCTATCGCTTAATACAATGGTAAAAATATCCACACATTGTTCACAGAACATGTTCATAATTCTTTGTCTGATACTTGGAAGAAGCAGTGAATTATCTGGCGCTTCGTTTCTGTGAATGGAGGCATTGTGTGTTGTTGTATGCACTCTTATGGGTAATTCTTCGGCGTCTGAATTTTATATGCCACGTTTCGGAACACTCTATCTATTCCATCTTCATAGGTCTATGAAGATGGAACGGACGGAGTGTTCCGAAACGTCGGCATACAAAATTCAGAAGTCGGGGGATTATCCAGAAGAAAGCATACAGCATTCAGAACAAGACAAAAGTTTGAAATCAAGAGTACATTGTGTGTTCTCTGTTGGTTGGGAAAATTTTAAATTTCATGATTTTATAATATACATTGTTACCATATTCCCTAGTTTTATCAAATACAGCAATTATCAAGTCACCTTTTATTGATTAAAAATATATACATTTAAACCTCCATACATGTGCTTTTATCTTTATCTTTATCGTTGCACCGTGCATTCTGTAGTTTATCTAATTAATACACAAATGCACATATATTCATTTAATGTCTAAAGTTCACAGTAAAACACTTAAAACGCTCCTACATGTTTCGATCATCTCACGCCATAAGTCACACAACGCACATCCATAGCCAGGCTCATTCTGAACAGTATACGACTCACACAATACACAAGACTTGCTGCCACAGCACCAACTGACGTAACGATGTAAATCACTGAGTGTTTTTAAACTGTAACTTTAGCAAGGAACAATGTATGCTCCCTGAGGATGATCGTATGATCGAAACATGTAGGAGCTTTTTAAGCGTCTTACTGAGAATTTTAGATATTAAATGAATATATGTGCATTTGTTGGTGTATTAATTAGATAAAACCCATATATGTTGTTGTACCTTTCTCGGTCATCAGCAGGGATACGATTTAATACATCAGGCTCTTGAATTACTTTACGTCTCAAGCACTCTGACATTAAAACCTGCGTTTTCCCCTCTATTTTTGGGGATTTAAAATTTCTTTCACAGTATACAGCATCAATTTGTGGGTTTTTGTAATTACGAGACGATAATTTATAAATTTTGTCTTAGTTAAACGAGTGTGTAAGAGTTTCAGAGCAGGGGTTGCTGTTTGTGAGGTCTGCTTTAACATTTAACACCCAGCACTCTCCCCATAGTGCATTTGTAACTCTTAGAATGAACTGTGGATTTTCACGCTAAGCGTCATTAAACTGGAGTTGGTTTCTCAATGGCAACACCATCTTTTGTGGCGTATGAATATTATTCTGAAGACTTTGATGCTTCAAATCATTAAATCCTGCATTACATGCCATTTGTCTTTGTTTCTCTCAGGACCGGAGTAATTTTCCGGTAATGACAAGTTTGCGTTTTAGGCAGTTGTTGCTGTCCTTAAGTTTTGTTCCAGTGAAGAATACACAGTTGCAGTGTATGAAGATTGTTAGATTGAACAAGCCACGTATCTTCCACACATTAGGGTTAAATTACACTTGATTTGTCATAGCAAGGGGAAATTTAACGTGATGTTGGAAGTCGGAGGGAATTTAAGTACGAAGTTTATCACAAAGCACCTCATCTCAGTCTCCTTAGTATGTTCTTAAGCTGCATTTAGTCTGCGCTGCAGGAATGTTACATACTATTTCACTTAGTGAAATTACTTCGCAGCCAAATGCATGAAATGAGTATCTGAAACAGATGTGAATACTTTACGGAAGTTCTTGATTGTGAAAGGCTTTTTGCTGCAAATGTGTAGTTTCTTCTACGCGTTCGTTCACTCACCTTGTTTTGTACTAAATGTGGGAGTTAACATAATTATTCTGTCAGTTACTGCAGCAGGTGTGGACCGGGTAGCTCAGTCGGTATAGCGACTAACTACGGGCTGGACGGTCCGGTATCGAATCCCGGTGGGGACGAGATTTTCCGACCGTCCAGACCGGCCCTGGGGCCCACTCAGCCTCCTGTACAATGGGTACCAGGTCTTTCCCGGGGGTAAAGTGCGGTCGGGGCGTGCTGCTGACCACTCACCACCTTCTAGTGCCGCGGTCATGGAAGAGTAGAGCTATACCTCTACCCACCCTCTGGGCCACACCGGGCCTGTAACGGGATCATTTTACCTTTTACTGCAGTAGGTGGTTGCTACCGGTACTGTAACGTTACTTTCTTGGTTCATAGGCGCGTTGGAAAAACTGCGAAAAGCCACTGTTAGCTCCGCCATGTCTGCCTGACTGTCCGTCCGCATGGAACGACTGAACGGATTTTCACGAAAATTTATATTTTTCGAAAATCTATCGAGAAAATTCGATTTTCATTGCAATCTAACAAGAATAACGGGTACTTGACATGAAGACCAATATAAATTTATGATCATATCACGCTCATTTTTTCTTAGAATGAAAATGTTTCAGAAAACGCGTGGAAAAAATGAGAACACTAATTTTATGTCCTGTAGCTTTTCTTTTAAATTCTGCCGTTTATGAGATGATTTGGTTAATAATATTGTAGAGCCGGACACGACACGGATGGCAGTATGGCCCATGCGCATTGCATGCTGGATAACTAAGGCTACAAACGCACACTCGGAATATGTAATTCTTACAGCCTTTCCATTGCAACAATGGTTACGCGAACGCCGCTCAATGTTACATACATTGCCCGGCCTGTTCTGAATTCCTCTCTGCGCGCAGGCTACGATCTGTTCCTGTGTTCTTTTGTTTTCCACTCAGACCTAGGACTAGATGGGAGGATAATATTAAAACGTTTCCTAAAGAAAGAGAATGGGACAACATTGATTGGATTAATATGACTCGGTAGGAACAATTGACGAGCGCTTGTGAATGTGGTAATGGACCGTCTGTTTCCATAAATTGTGGCGAATTTCTTGAATAGCTGAGCAACTGTTAGCTTCTCAAGCCCCACGCTCCTCCGTGGTGTTAGATAACCGGTTGTTTTCCATTGTTACTTTGTATTTTCAGTTGTTTAGATAATGTAAAAAAAAGGTTTTAACCCTTTAAACACCGAGTTAAATCCCATCTGCCATCTGCTGGCATTATTAGTAGCTCACCATATTTTCCACGTTAGCAGGATAAGGGTTAATTAAATTTTTTATTCTTCTAAAATACCTTCATTTTATTTACAATCCAACTCATAACCTGAATATCAATACAGTCTATATTTCAGCTGAACACAACAATGTCCTCCGTATAATTGCATCTCTACACCAGTGGCACAGATGACCGGTCGGGGACCCCCTTCCGAGACTCGAAAATTGGGACCATCATGTATTATTAGCAATGTTACTCCAAGATTCCAGGCCGAAAGACACCACAAGTGCCAATTTCCTGTACGTTTCGGAGCCCCCTGACTGGCGGTGCCCCCGCGCCACTGTGTCTGCATTGGCTCCATGAGCATCATTGCCCTGCGCGGTCCGGCGTCGGTATAATTATCATGCGAGCGTGTGAAATCTCTCACCTCGTTGGTTCAATTTAAACTAATGTTAGCATTGGATTTGAGTAAATCGCACTTTGTTAGGTGAATTAGATGAATTCCTACTTACCGACACTGCTGCCCGCAGCGCTGTCTCTGTTCTTACTGAGCAATGTATCTTATGGTACAAGCGTATAGCAGGTCAAGTGTAAGATTTTCATACGTAAAGCTGATACTTTGGTCTAGATGCGAAACCTGCCTCTGAGGAATGCATGCTTATTGCAATACGCTTGTCTCCAACATGGGTGTGTAGTGCGTTGCTCGAGTCTCCAACATGAATCTCCGGTGCTTTATTCGAGTCTCCAACATGCATGTCTATAGCATTACTCGAGTCTCCAACATTCATCTCCAGTGCGTTACTCGAGTCCCCAACATGCATCTCCAGTGCATTACTCGAGTCTCCAACATTCATCTCCAATACGTTACTCGAGTCTCCAACATGCATGTCTAGTGCATTACTCGAGTCTCAAACATTCATCTCCAGTGCGTTACTCGAGTCTCCAACATGCATGTCTAGTGCATTACTCGAGTCTCCAACATTCATCTCCAGTGCGTTACTCGAGTCTCCAACATGCATGTCCAGTGCGTTACGCGAGTCTCCAACATGCATCTCCAGTGCCTTACTCGAGTCTCCAACATGCATCTCCAGTGCATTACTCGAGTCTCCAACGTTCATCTCCAATGCGTTACTCGAGTCTCCAACATTCATCTCCAGTGTGTTACTCGAATCTCCAACATGCATCTCCAGTGCGTTACTCGAGTCTCCAACATTCGTCTCCATTGCGTTACTCGAGTCTCCAAAATGCTTGCTCCCAAGTATTTTTTTCTGTTCCTTTATCTTTTCCACTCCCTGCGCCGTAATTAAAGTTTTCCCCACCCACTTAATTCGCCTACCATTTCTACTTTTCTTCCGTTATTGCATGCAGTCCTCACTTTGTCCCTGTCACTATCTTCTGTCTAACACATAGTTGACATTCTATGCCCCAAACAGTAACATTCTTTGTATTCAATTTACTTCTTGTCCGTTGTTTTAATTCTAAGCACTCCACAAACATCTCAGTTCTGAACTTTCAGTTTGCTCGCTGAACTTCCCGGTACGAACCCAATATTCGCTGCTAATATCGCAGCAACTTTGAAAGTAGAACCCAATATTAATCCCTTCACGAAGTAGGCCTTGCTCTCTTATTCTGTATTATTACACAATGCCGTTTTGAGCTCCTTACTGCAGCTTCTGCCCTCCGCCATCTCTCTGTCTCTCTCACCGACACCTCTAATTTCACTTCATCCCGTCATCCGCGTCATATTTTTGCAGCATTTGAGGTTCTCGCAGCGGTTTTACTGAAGAATTAATTAAATCTTCTGCCATGTTCTGCCATATAGACTTAGTAAATCAAGTGAAAGCTCAACCCACGATGGGCCATAATAAGATTTTTGACGTCATTACCCAATACTCAATTATCCCGTAACACAAATTTTACGCTCAAGTACGGTCTAAGCAACGCCACTACATGGAGGTCTGCACTGTAACCACAGAGTGTTTGCAGCTGTTGTATATAATTGCGTAAGCACTAATACGAACGATCTTAAAATCATCAGTTGCTTAGGCGCGTATTTGATATCAATCTAGTCTGCTCACAGTTGTGTTTCTGTTTACGGTTACACAATTCCACGTCGAAGAGAGGTCTGGATATGAACACACAAGGAATGGTGACACCTTAGGCACTCTTTCAATCAAGGTCACATATTTATATTATATTATATTATGTTATATTATATTGTATTATATTATATTATATTTGTTATATTATATTATTTTATATTTATTATATTATATTATATTTATTATATTTTATTATATTATATTATATTTATTATATTATATTATGTTATATTATATTATATTTATTATATTATATTATATTATATTTATTATATTATGTTATGTTATATTATATTATATTTATTATATTATTTTATATTATATTATATTATATT
>Ga0123352_10014498_pt1 | contig 12551 bp, 5 predicted proteins | sample TergutLab28metaG_FD_89700 | JGI IMG/M metagenome (GOLD analysis project Ga0123352, IMG submission 89700) | Labiotermes labralis P1 segment gut microbial communities from Petit-Saut dam, French Guiana - Lab288 P1 | ecosystem: Host-associated > Arthropoda: Insects > Digestive system > Gut ... | reverse complement strand
GCCGTTTTTATATTTTCCCCTTCTTTGGGGTTTTTGTATCTCAGGGGAAAGTACCCCTCCCCCATTTGGGGGTCGCCCCCCCCCCCCACACACCAAAATTGCGACGTTCCTCACCATATAAATATATTGCTGTGTGCACCACGAAAACATAACGGCAGAGTGGATGTCCAGCTCCTCTCATTCTTATGGTTTGATTGTTTAGCTTCACGCCTGGGCCGCTTTTTACTCGGAGAAATACTCCTGACAATATGTGCACTTTCAGCTTAACTAGTTAATATTTATCAAAAGTGTGAATATTAGTTCACAGTAAGAAACAGTATATTTTATCTGTGTTTGAGATAGAGCGAAGTTATTTTGTGAGAACCCACGCACGTACGCACGCTCCTAGATTGGAGGGTAGGCTGATCCATAACGCTTTCAGTTCATTTCATGTTTTCTACCCACAAAACTCTCTGCAATCTGTAACATTATAACCCGAAGAGACAAATTGAAAGAAAATTTTGAGTACTTATAATGTTTCGTTTCTAATTTCGAATTTGTCTAATGGGTGATATCGCCAATATACGTCAAAAGTGTTTTGCGAGTGTTTTGGACATCCTTCTTTTCTCCATGTTCAAAACCAGAAATATGAGTTAGGAAATTCTCAGAGAGTAAACATCTCCGAACACAGTACAGCCAGATTTTACACCCAGCTAATTACATAAAGCATCAGCATAATACAAATTGAGTTAGCGGATTGTTTAGCCTCTACTGCGTTTCCTTATCTATAGGACGGAACAAATAATGTGGTAAGTTCTTCCACTTCTGATAATTATATACACCAATGTCAGCCAGTATATTTAACGTTTGCTTCAATCAGGGTTGTCAGTCTTTTATGACGCCAGGCTGCATTCGATTTTTTTTATCGATTTATCGGTAGTCGGATACAAATAACAAGTGACTGACCTTTAAACCAATATATCAAAAATTGTTAATAATATTTGAAGAATAAGAGACCAACTTGGTGTCACTAGTTATTATGTTTTATATCACTTCTTCTGTGCTCAACATGTTTCGGACATTAATACATCCATCATCAGGAGCCTGCGACTTGTCTATAGAATCACCACATTGGTCGTGTGTTCTGTAAAGATGGAGGCTTTTAGCATTAGTGTAAATGATAGTGTATAGAGGTGATTAAATAGAAAAGTCGCAGGCTCCTGATGATGGATGTATTAATGTCCGAAACATGTTGAGCATTGAAGAAGTGAAATGAAACATAATAACTAGTGACATCAAGTTGGTCTCTTATTCTTCAACTATCAAAATGATGCAGGTCCAATACACATAAGATTTGTTAATAATATGTTGGAAAGAGTTTCACACATACCTCGTTAGTCTTATATAAAATTTTGGTATCTATTTTATTCATTGTCCACTTTAACTACGCATTTAATGCAAGCCGCGATAGCCATACTATCGCATTGGAGGGTCTAGGGTGTGTAATTTGTGGCTAGATTATCAGTGTTAGTTTTTTAAACAGTGTAGGAATTTTTGTATTTTCTGCATGACACAGACCAAAATTTGGCTCAAGCCAGGTTCCTGTCTGAATAATATCGCCAAGGTGTGTTTAAGACGTTAAGGTGGCTGGAGTGTGAAGCATACCATTTACCTATTTCCTGTGCTGGGATAAATGCCTGGACCTACATTTATTGCCGCTCCAATATACATCCTCATGCGTGGTGTTTGATGAACAGGAAACACGCCTTTACAATTTATCATTTATGTTTATTAAGTTGTTCACTATACAGGGTGATTTATTTCTAATAGACAAGTAGGCAGTATGAAATGCATTAGCAGATTTCCAGTTGAGGATCTCCGGTTTCAATCCTTTATTATTCGTAGCAAATTACGATTATGTAGGTGGTGTGTTGGATTTAAGAAAGATTTTTAAAATTGTAATTTCACAAGCTTGGAGGAGATGGGAAAATTATGTGCAGACGGGTCAGGCTTGACTGCCAAACCGTGAAGGCCAGAAGAAGAGGAGGAGGATTTATTTTAGTGACGCAAATGTAAGGAACAGCCAGGATTGGCGAGGTTCAGCGACGATGTAGAACGGAACACATCGTCAGTGAAGAGCAAGAAATGTCCTGTCGTCTTTATGGTCTGTGACATGTCTAGAGAGGGCCACGCTAGCGGAAGATTTGTCGAAGGGAGCAAGTAGTCTCCCGACGAGCAAATGGCGAAAAAAAAATTTCTGGACAGATTTCCTTTCATTCGCGGCTCATGGAACCCTACGTTTAGCCAAGAGAGTCAGAGGTCCTGCGGAGGAAGAATACATGAACGACCACGAAGAATGAAGCAAAAATACCAATACTAATAATAGTAATAATAGTCTGAGATAATTAAATTTTCACTGTTACAAGTGGTTTTGAAATTTTAAAGGGGGAATTTTTAGAGAATATAAATCCCTAGCTTCTGGTAAGGAAGCTGGATTTATGCCAAGAATATCTGAAATTTCTGTGAAATTCCGGAATCGACTCAAGCATACCACGTATGATCTTCTGATCACATTTGCAAACACTTGCTAACCTGTAAAACAACAGAAAATCAAGCCGCAGCTATGTCAAGTAAACGGGAGGAGAGGTGGGCTTCACTCCCTGGGGCAATTTACATCGGGTGAAAGGGCCCGCGTTGTGCGCTCAATAGGTGGCTGGGTGCGCCAAGCCGGTATATAGACATGATGCGGACGATACAAACCTGTTGCCCCTGGCGGAAATGAAACCACGGTCACCTATCCGGTAGACTGGCTATTGTTGGTGTTCTAATTCTGAGAGGAATGTACCTTCTGTTGTCTTCTGCAATGCAATAAACTTTAGTATCATAAAGAACACCTCTTAAAATGTATAAACACTGCATTTTGTGCACACAATATCCAATTGTTCTTCTTTTTCTGTCCCATATGACTGTCACAGCAACAGTGGGTATTGCAATAAACAGCACTAATCTGTTGGTCTGTGTACTGGAGATGTCGAAGACAGTGTGTTCACTGTGACGTAGGAACTAAGTTTTTGAATATTATTTCCTATAATTTCAGACCTCGAAGGTTTCTTAAATGTGAAACGGCTATAGCAATATTAGCAATATTTGCAAAACATGGCACATTTAGCGCCATATTCATTCCTTTCAAAAGTGCTATTTATCGCCCCATGAAAGCCAGAAGGATGGTCAGACATGTAGGTTCACTTTATTTTGTATTATTGTACTAATTATAGTAGTAGTAGCAGGAGGAAGAGCAGTAGTAGTAGTTACAGTAGTAGTAGTAGTAGTTGTTACAGTAGTTGGAGTAGTAGTAGTAGCAGAAATATTAGTAGTATAGTAGTAGTAGTAGTAGTAGTAGTAGGAGATGGATTATTGGTAGTAGTTATAATAGTAGTAATAGCAGCGGGAGAAATATTAGTATTAGTTAGAGTAGTAGGAGTAGTAGTAGCAGGAAGATTATTAGTAGTTTAGTAGTAGTATTAGGAGATGGAGTATTAGTAGTAGTTATAGTAGTAGTAGTAGTAGTAGCAGCAGGAGGATTATTAGTAGTAGTTAGAGTAGTAGGAGTAGCAGTAGTAGTACTAGTAGTAGTAGTAGTAGTAGCAGGGAGAGTAGTAGCAGTAGCAGTTGAAAACTCTTGCCCCACATTTTGTAACAGACGACGATTCTGCCAAGAGCTTTCATCTCGAGTAAGACACATAGCAATTGATTTGACTTTAAATGTAATTTGTACCGTATAAAGTTCTTACATAATGAGCTTAGGGAGAAGGTGCGACCTTGGCTTAAAGACAGGATATTCTGTAATTTGTTTTGCAAACTCAATATTGTAATAGTGGATCAGTAGTGATGATGCAGGCTAAATAATTCACAGGCTTTTGTACCTCGGAAACAAACCATAATAACAAACAGCTGTTCGTGATATAAATTGAATTGTTTCCATCCCGTTGTGTACATATACCAAGTTTTTCATTAAGTCCACCGTCTTTACACAACATATATCGTTGGCTAATATTTAGTTAAACAAGCTACATGTTTCGGCCTTCCAAAGACAATGTAAACCAATGGGATCCCATAGGTACAGCGAACATTTGTACCTTAATTAATACTAATCTCCTATAAGCCTGATGATGGCCAAGTAAGGCCGAAACATGTAGCTTGTTTAACTAAACATTAGTCAACAATATATTTTGTGTAAAGATTGTGGACTTAATTAAAAACTTGTCCGTAATATAACTGTATATTTTACACAGGAAAACTCGCAAATTATTGAACGTGTCTGTTGTATACATTCTTTACTCCAATTTATTTACTACAACACGAAATTTCTGTCACACAGTGAGGAACTCCAGACTAGTTCCTTGGCTAGAAAACGAAATCACTGGAAGAAAAATCCAATGAGACGCGGAGGAATTACAATACTGCATTGTAGATCCATTGCTATGATACAGGGTAAACACAGACCGTTCAGTGCAAGTCTTTTCTGCACAATTAACCTTTTGGCGCCGGAATTATTTTTTCACACCCTGTATATAAAATGTGAATAATACAGAACCAAACACGTTAGAATTATGAAACAAGCTGCATTTTGAAGAGAAAAGAACGGAGAATATATACCATGTTTAAAATATTCAGTACCTATATTTGTTTAATAAATATATAAAATGCAACTTTAGAGGTTAGCGGTGCGGTACGACCACTATAGTTGACATTAGGCGCCAAAAGGTTAAGCCAGTAACAATATGAAAAGAAGAAAATTGATCAATAAGAGCCCGAAAACCTCTCACGGTGCAGTATGAAATCCGTTTCATATAACGCATTTACAGTACATTTGGATCGTCCATCACCTACGCCCAATCCACCGATCATGATGAGTACGTAAAGAAACTCGTGCTAAGAACTGTAATCAGATTTACCATCACTAATAACTCAAATTTAAATACTTGATACGTAGCATGGCGGACTAATTCTTTTCATATAAATAGCCTAGTGATTTAATAACGGAAACACGTAGGGTTTTATTACTGTTATAAATCAAGGAATCAAGGACTTATTTTCGGCTGAAAGAGGTTGCAGTGATTACAGGCGCTTGGAACAGCTGCCAACCGTCCCCCCACTCTCTTGCACCGGCAACAAAAATTTTCGGATTGTAATAACTGAAGTAGAACACCTTAACGGTCCGGCGTTGAGAGCTGACTCCGGGCATTCGTAGGCTCAAGTCGTTCCACCAGGCTGTCCGCCTTTACGGCAAGTCATTATTCATTTCACATTTCTGAATTAAATAAATCGCTGTAACGGAGGATTCTGTTCTTCCTCTTTATGACAACGTGTCACTGAGTAATCGGATCTCGACTTTTCGAGTCAGCGTTACGTTCTGGTCTTGATGTTTGTGAGACCATGCATCATTAGAACAACGATGTGAGCAACCAACAACATTCAACAAATTCCGTTTATTGATCTTTTTAAATCAGCTCTACATGTTTCTGGCGACAAACTCGCCCATCCTCGGCAGCACTTTTTGACTGTGTATACAGTTTTTGGTATAAATGCACCGATATTGTCACCGGTCGGCAGTAATATCGGTGCAATGTACCAAAAGCTGTATATACAGTCAAAAAGTGCTCCCCAAGATAGGCGAGTTTGTCGCCCGAAACATGTAGAGCTGATTTAAAAAGATCAATAAACGGAATTTGTTGCATCTTGTTGGTTGCTTACATAGTTGTTGTGTTCTTGTCGTCTGAGGTAGACGGATACTAGAAATTTTCCTCTATTCCTACTTTGCTTCGACGCTTCGGAATTTGATTACCAATGACGTTTCATTTTCAGAGCGTCCTGCTTTTGAAATTTCTCTCTGAAGCCCTACCGTTCTAACTAAAAGTATTCGTAGAATTAGTAACTTCATCCAGGCAGATACTGGTACAGTCCCCCCATATTATTTAGTCTCTTATCTTCATATTATCGCCGGTCACAGTGGCCGCGCGGTCTAAGGCGTAGGTCTACGGCCTCTCGCCTGCTGAGATCGTGGGTTCGAATCCCACCCGAAGGCATGGATATTTGTCTGTTGTGAGTGTCATGTGTGTTGTCAGGTAGATGTCTCTGTGACGAGCTGATCACTCGTCCAGGGGAGTCCTACCGACTGTGATGCGTCGTTGTGTGTGATCTAGTAACCCCAAGAATGAGGAGGCCCTGGCCCGAAGCGACACAGAAAAAACAAATCGTCATATTATCAGCTACTGGCAGCATCGCCGAACAAGTTTAAGATAACTAAATCGCCCCTGTTTTGTAAAAAAGGGGCTAACTGCCACTTTGAGCTACGCTATTCGTGTGTAGCGAATATTTCAACTAATGTTCCTCTCTATTACGTAAAATGATGACTACTCCATCTTCAAGAATGAACAATAGTTTGGGGTTATCTTACATTTCAGACCTTTTGTCATACGTTCAAGTGGCCATCTTCTTGCCTCTCCTGTAAAACTGATATATTTTTTTTTTGTTTTCCTGTGGGATCGCACATTACAAAATTCTCCTTACAATAAAATTGTAATAGTAAGTGATTAAAAATTAGCGTATGGCTAAACAATGTTAGAAACATGATCAGTGTACATGTAAAAATAAGTAAATTGGGTAATTAGTAAGTGAGGTTAGTTTAATTATTTAACTAATTAGTTTTCATTAGTAAGTCTGCTTAAACCCAAGTCCCGTCCCGTTACTATCACAGAGTCATCATTACAGCCGACGGATACACCTACGTCTATTAAGGTACCCGACACTGCAGCTAACATTATCCCAAACGAATTTCCGTGCAACAACGTACATAAGCACCACCACTAATTACCCTAGCCTGTCTCAGAACAACAGATTCCTAACCAGGCATAACATTACCACCCAAGCGTGTCCTCACTACAATCAGTGCACGGTGGCAACATGGCACAGCTGAATGGTTCCACGGATAAAGCATTCTCTCGGTGCAGTTGAGTCCGACTAATTCCTTACATCAGTGTACTAGAAATTATCCTTGTAGATGGAGACCAATTCTAAATTGCTCCAGTGCAGTGATCATAACTAGCAACACCTGATGTAATCCACACATAACGAAACTTTTCCTTGTGTCTGAAGAATGGTGTCTTGCTAATATTTCTTACGTTCAATATTGGTACTGTTCAGTTATCATATTTTCATTCCCTTATCCTTCAGGAGTCACTAAATTACACTATTTCTTCTAAGTGGCATAAGTGGTAGAGCATATCGTTTGTGAATCTGTCCTTGTCCTACTTAACATTTGGATGGTTCTGATCTCGTATCTCGATCTGGAGATGGGCATCCTGACTGATAATTCGTGGTGTTTGTAAGTCCTGCCAGGCAAACACAGTAATAGCGGCGACATCGAATAAGTCACGATCGCTTCTTTTCAAATTCCAATTCATTACTCACCAGTAACACAAGTATTAATGTTATCTGCGAAAGGTGACGACAACGTGGGTCGCTCACTTCTGTGAAAAAAACAATAACCCAAATTTTCCCTAAAGTGCACTCTGTAAGGGACCAGTAGCGCGACTAGTGGATTTTCCGGCAAAGAATATTTAATCTTTCTGCTAACAGAAAGCGCTGGCCGCGGTCTCTCAGGCAGTGAACAGTGTTGCTACCGTACGTTTCACTTTATGTTTGAAATCACGACTGTTGACTAAGTTGCCTTTTAACCTTTTGACGCCTAATGTCAACCGCTAACCACTAAAGTTGCATTTCCTATATTTATCCAACAAATATAGGTACTGAATATTTTAAACATGGTATATACTCTCCGTTTTTTTCTCTTCAAAATGCAGTTTTTTTTTCATAATTCTAAAGTATTTGGTACCTGTATTATTCACATTTTATATACAGGGTGTGCTAAAATTTAAAAAATAATTCCGGCGCCAAAAGGTTAAAACACGGCTCCTGAAAGTCCTCCAAGTGTCCACTGCTGGTGTATCACTTGAGATTATTACAGTGTCACAAAACGAGACACAGAAGGGAAATTTGTCTAAACAACACGAGAATTAGCCAGACGCCAAAATCAAGAATGAATAACTCTCATTGTAACTGCGGCGAATTGTGTCATAATTAAAAACACATTCGTAAGCGCACCTCCTGAGTGTTAGCTATTGAACATAATTAATACAAACACCTGTCGTCAAGATCTAGGTCGTCTTCGTGTCTTCTTTCCCTTTATCCTGCATTTAAAGACATAATTTTTTTTATGTCAACATTTTATATCAGTTATCCTTAGTTGTATCTTCCCAAGTTTCATTTTGCTAACAATGGTTTACGATTACTGATTTCAGTGTAGAATTGTTGGGTCATAAGAAGTTAATATTTCTCCAAGGAAGAGTAAAATGTTCAATTATTTCCTTAATACAGAAGTTCAGAAAAAAATTTGTTTGCATTGTTATGTATTCATGTTGGGTCTCGTTGTAAATGAGAATAGTGTTTTTCCCATACGAAGATAAAGCCATTTATTACAGGGCTGCTGCACAAATAAAAAAAAGAGAGAGCGGGATTTTTTTTTTATAATGCTTGCGTCTCTGTGTAAATGTTCTTTTGCAAACCAAAGTCTTTTTAAGCCTTGCCAACTAACGATGAATATCTGTGGTCAGCTTGTCTGCATTCATCATGCTTCGTTTTAATTACCAGAAAGAGGATTAGCTCAATTATATGGGTTGTGTTTCATGTAGGGCAGTACGCCCTTGTCTATGTCCCCCCCCCCCTCCACTCAGATTGATCTTAATTAGAACAGCACAGCGGTATAATAATTGTTAGCTGCCCTACGTACGTACCATTCTGTGGTTGTGCTGTGCCCTTCAGCGAGTTTTGTGAAAATTCAAAGCTTCCCATTTTATTTTTATTTTTTTTGTGCGCCCACATGTCATATTAACGGTAGACAAAGTTTCGTGCCTAAGTTGTACTGTTTTTTATAAAGTCGTGAATCTACTGTCCGTGTGCAACTGTACGTTTGGGGGGCTCTGAAGATAGAAATATTGACCTGAAGGATAATACGACGAAAACTCACTTACTTTGGGCCAGTGAAAAAAAAACACGTGTCGTGAAATATAAATTTCGTACGACAGGACAGATTAAAGCTATGATATTCTGGGATGTGACGCCTTGTCGTATTTTCGAAACCTTGGCGGTTTGCAAAGTAGTAATTTTATATATTTTTCATACATTTACCATCACAACCAATCAGAAAACATGAGCGTAAATAGTAGTACTAATTCCTTTAAAGGTTTTGTAAAGGGCACGCGGTGTGCACAGTTGCTTGAGACACTGTACTACAAGACGGAAGGTCGCAGTTTCGATTCCCGATGGTGTCATTGACTTAATTCTTCCGGCAGCAATGTGGGTTGTAACAGAAAAGAGAACCCAGAAATATTTCCTCTCGGGATAAATGCGGCCGGAGCTTAGGGCTGACAACCTTACCAACTTCGCGTTCCGATTGTCTGTAAATCTAGGACCATGAAAATTCTGAAAACTTAAGGACCTGTACAGGAATTACGTTATATTTGCTGTATAGGTGTGGTGAACGTAGTATTTTGGAAGAAGAGCAGCAAATTAAATTTCTATTGAGTACAAAATGAACGGTGAAACGAAATGAACTGAAATGTCTCAATGATACGATAAAGCGGTGATGTTTTCGTAATAATGTATTTAGAATTCGGGTTGGTAAAATGAAAATAGTCAGCAGATTAAATATCTGCCACCTAAGGAAGGATGGACACTACGAATTTGGTTGTATAGACTGAAAATAACAACATATTCATTGCTGGCTGTACTAAACCAATGTTTAGGCTATCGATGGCCGACATACCGTCATTTTTGCTCAGACACTGTGAAGAGCCACGATCAGACACGATGAGGATTTTCGATAATTCTGCCGAGATTCGGCACAAGGCTGTCCCTAACAAATCTATATAACTTTGTCACTGCTCTGTCTCTTTTTCTGCGAGGTTTTGCTGTGATTGATGCCTGAAAGAAATGGAAGTAGCGTACCCGGAGACGCAGAGCAAAGACTTTAAGTAGGCGATCTGTGCTTTCAGGATGTACTGTTTTACGTCAGTACATGCGTAAACGCAATTTTATTGACGCCTGTGGAAAAAAAAGCATTAGAATACCTCTCCTGCACAGGATTTAAAGAAACTCGGGAATGCGCAACATCCTTATGTTCAGATATGTATCTTGTGGCGAACTTCGTTCAAATCGGGAAAACAATGGGAAGAGTATGAATATAAATTAATTGACACCCCCCCCATTGCCCCCCTTTGCCCCTTTTCAAAAAAAAAACTCATTTAAGCATTGTAAATTTCTGGACATGTCCCGTAACGAACTGTGTCCATATATGACGAAAAGTATAGAAAATACGGGAAAAATTTTGTGTACGTTTCAACTGGAGTGTGGCTGTCATTGCGCCGAATTTGTTGACAAAATGTCTTTGCTGCTTTACATCGAGATACGCGAATCTTAATTTTAGGAACGTCGGCGAAGAAATGAGTAAGTTGCTTGTAGAAGATATTTTACTTTGCTTACAAAAAGCACAACCATCGCTGAGCTCAGTTTCATGACACTCACTCTTGCTTTACAATTCAAAAACTAAATTCCTACACCGACATTTATTGAAAATCCAACATACGGTTTCCCACTCAACTTCCTGTACAATGGATACCGGATCTTTCCCCGGGGGTAAAGAGCGGCCGGAGCGTGACGCTGAAACTTCACCCCTTTCTAGTGCCGTAGTCAAGAAAGAGTAGAGCTATAACTCTACTCCCCCTGTGGGCCGTACGGCCTCTACAGAGCCTTAGTGCCTGTATATGAGTGCAACAGAAGGTTTAACCCTTGATACTTGGTCTGCGGGTGGGGACCGCGGTGCCACAGTGGCTAAGGTGCTGTGCTATAAATCGGAAGGTCGGTGGTTCGATCACAGCTGATGTCAGTGGAATTTCTCATTGATATAAATTCCTTCCGATCGCACTATGGCTCTGGGGTCGACTCAGCCTCTAACGGAAATGAGTACCAGGAGCATTTCCTGGGGGTAAAGGCGGCCGGTGCGTAAGGCTGACAACCTACCACCATCATGCGCCGCTGTCATGCAATCTGAAAACCTTAACTTCCTGGAACCCTCTGGGCCACTCCAGGCCTGTAATGGGACTGCTTTACTTGGTCTGCAGGTAGATGGTTAGGAGATCGAATCCTGGTGCGGGAGAAGTTTTCCGTATCCGTCCAGACCGGCCCTGAGATCCACCCAGCCTCGTGTTTAGTGGGTAACGGATCTCCTTCCCGGAGGTATAGAGGCCCGGACGTAGTTTTGACCAACCAACTCCATTCAGCGTCGAAGTTAAAGAAAGAATAGGGCTATACCTCTCTGCTGCCTTCTCGGCCTTCATAACGTATTCAAGGGTGAAATTTATCAAAATTTTCGCGTGTTCTAGATGTGGTTTCTACATTAGCATTCTATGGAACAAGTCACCTTCAGCATGAACACGAATACCGGTGCAAAAAGCAAATCATCTCTTTTTAATTTTAATTCGTTTTCTCATTCGCCTTATGCCTTATTCCAATATATTCTGTACTCACTTAACACTGCATTACTGCAGTGTTTTTGTAAATTTTAAATTTTATTTACCCATGAATTCCATCTTTCATTATTGTCTGAATGTGAGACATCTTCCAGTACGTTTTTGTACAATTTTCATGTGAATTAAGCATACTGCAACAAACCCACGCATCATAGGCTTTCTCTAGTCACACAGTTAGTCAAAAAATTTCTGTACCTGAATAAAACTTAGAAGGTTCGTTGCCATGGTCACAAGAGCCCGCCACTGGTCCCTATTTTGAGCCAAATATATCGAGTCCAATTTTAAGTTTTATTTTTGGACCACACAATGTTATGGTGCCAGAGTCATGGGTGATTCACATTGTAGCTGTGAACCGTGGTCATCAAGAGGTCAAAAACTAGCGTGTGGCATATTAATGATTATTTTTTTACTTTTAATAAATTACGATAGAGACTTGACCTGTTGTTTCAGAACACGTACGGAATAAAATATGGTTCGCATAAGATCGTTTTAGCGTTGCAATAAACATTTAGTTGTCATCCTCTAGCGATAGTTTGTCTTTTAGTTTAATTGTGTGGCAATGGTCCATTTGGCTTAGAAACTGACTAGGGTTTTGGTATTTATATTGCAAACAGGTGTCACTATCATGATTCACTCGCGAACATAAATTAATGTGACATTTACCTCGAGAATAAATCACTTTACTCTAATCATATTCTTGCTATATCTTTTACAGCATGAGTAGATCACAAATACATTGAAATTTATACCTATAATTAAAGTTTGGAGCCTAATTCTCAATGTGTGAAGTTGACTGGACCGATAGTCCTACAGATATGATACATTATTATATTATATTATATTATATTATATTATATTATATTATATTATATTATATTATATTATATTATATTATATTATATTATATTATATTATATTATATTATAT
>Ga0123352_10014497_pt1 | contig 12552 bp, 11 predicted proteins | sample TergutLab28metaG_FD_89700 | JGI IMG/M metagenome (GOLD analysis project Ga0123352, IMG submission 89700) | Labiotermes labralis P1 segment gut microbial communities from Petit-Saut dam, French Guiana - Lab288 P1 | ecosystem: Host-associated > Arthropoda: Insects > Digestive system > Gut ... | reverse complement strand
TGGGCATGCAGATATTATGTTATCTATTGTTTCATCAAATTGTTGGCAAAGTCTACACTTGCTGTCTGTCCCTGTGTTCAATATTTTTGTCGCATAATATTTTGTTTGTAGCGCCTGGTATTGTGCTGCCACTATTTCACTCTCATTTTCTGCTTTTAGGTCTCCCTTCGATAGCCAGAGGAACGTATCTTCTTCACTAATAAGCTGTCTATCTATATTTCTAATGTACTGCCCATGTATTACATTGTTTTTCCATTTTTTCTTCAGGGACTCTCCCAATCATGCCTTTGTGTGTTGTATTCCATCCTGTTTTGCGTCACTCTTTTCATGTGATTCACTTAATTCTTTAATTATCTTTGCTACTGTCTTAATTATAGAGTTCGTATTTGGTTGAGTGCTTTCGTGACTTTTAACAATATTTACAAACTGGTCTTCTTTATAATTTGTGTTAAGGTATTCTGCAATATTAACTATTTCCGCTTTATATGCTGCTTCGATTTGTATCAGTCCTCTCCCTCCTTCTTTCCTCTTTACATATTGCCTGTCTATGTCAGCTTTTGGATGATGCATTTTTTACATTGTTAGCATCTTTCTAGTTTTCCTGTCAATCATTTTTATTTCTTCATTTCTCCAGTTAATTATACCAAAAGTGTATCTCAGCACTGGGACAGCTAGTGCTCCATTTGCTGTAATTTTATTCCTGGCATTCATTTCAGAATTCAGTATCATTCTTAATCTCCTGCTGTATCCCTGTTTCAATCATTCTTTCATTTGTTGATGTTGTATGCCTTCACTTTCCTCAATCCCCAGGTACGTGTACGTTTTTTCCTGTTCTAGCTCTTGTAGTTCTCTGTTGATGTCGATCATTAAATTTTGCGAGTGAACTAGTTTGCCTATTTTAAATGAAATAATAATAATAATTATTATTATTATTAATTGTCACTTTTATGCAGGATATAATACAATTATAGGGTAAAGGAACCGATTATGAGATACTTTTTTTAATATCATGTAGTACGTAAACCATTCAATATATTTTACTACAGACAACGACAGATATTCAAGGAAAAGTTCTACTTTACTCTGAAACATTTATAAATATTATCATTTTGTAGGAGCATACAAGTCTCAGCACAAAAATGTGAAAATGCCACTTTTCTCCAAAATAAAAATGGTGTTCTAATATGAGGTAGTAGGTATTTCATTATGTAACTTAAAATTTTACACTTTTTCTGCACGTGAGGCACACAAAGTAGTCTTCCTCGACCCCACAGTCTTCATGCGCCCAACGATAGCACCTCACACACTGATCTAATTTTTCGTCATGCAAGAAAAGCCCTGTGAAAAAAAAATCTACTCTGCGTCTCCATCGTTTATGTTATCACCAGAGTCATGCTCTTCAAATTCAATTTCCATATCTGGTTCACCATATGACTTTTGTATGCCTACTTTACCCTCCTTTGAAGACCTTTCACTCTTCATTCCAAATAGCCTTTTATTGTTGGTTTCTTTGACAGCGAAGACGATTTCTTCTCCTGACACTCCCGCAACTGCTTCCTGCAAGGAGAAGCAGTTAATAGCTTTGCACAACTCGCTCGTCATTGGTTTGCTTTATATATGGGAGCAGAACATTTTGGTGTTTGATGAGGAATGTGTCGGACTTCTGCTGGACCTTCCCATCATTAATATTGTGGAAAGAAACGTTTGATGTTCCCGCTCTTGAAATTTCATTACCAGCTCCTTCAGTACGTTTATCTTCAGATTCGTCCAATCCATGGAATGCGAATTAATGATCTTGGAATATGTGTCTCTTACAAGGAAATGGTCGAGTTTTTTTATAATTGAGTTTAGTTAGGCTTCCATTGTTGCAGCTCTTCTAAAAGCAGGCCCGAATAACTTGCACACTATGAAAGCCACAACAACAAGACTAGTATTGCTGCCTAGCCACGTTTCAATTTCTTGTGCCTTATATGTTTTAGTGACTTCATGAAACCAACATCAAGTGGCTTAACTTTGTGCTTAGAATGTGGTGGGAGACTGACAATGCAACACTGTGTTCCATGGATTTATCCTCCACATCTGAATTTTTGGTGTTTGAATCATGACCATCAACAATCAGCATGACAGGATCGTCTGCCGAAGGCTTAATGAAGTGAATAAAATGATCGAACCATTTAGTAAATATATCCGTCTGAATCCAACCATTTGGATGGCAAGCCGCAACTGAGCCCACCGGTGCTCAATCCATAAGTTCCTCTTTCATATTTTTCTCGGAAACACGATTAATGTTGGAAAGTATGTTCCAGTGCCATTCATACAGGCGACAACACTGCCGATGTTAGAGGGGCCACTTTTTCTTGCTCCTCGTGCTGACAAATTTACTGTGTTTTTGTTGCACAGATGTAATCCCTGTTTCATCAACACTGAATATCCCGTGGACTGGATGATTAAACTTTCTTAGTTCAGATTCATAGATGTCAAAAAATCTTGCTACGTTTTCTGATGCAAAGCCTTCACCCAAGCTGCAGAAATGCCTTCAGGAGTTCTCATGAATATTACTGGATGCCTTTTTAAAAAGGATCAAAGTCATTTCTTCCCAGCTTCTGGTTTTTCTTTATTAAATGGATGCTTCAACCCATTTCTTACTGCCAACTGAAAAGCTAAGCGTTTTTGCGTTTTATGTCCTGACATCTCAGTCCATAGTATTTTTGGTCCATAATTATGCAGTACTCCAAACGTTTATTCTCAAGCTCACTGGGTAGAACAGTTTTTCTTCCTAAATTCATATATACTAGCTCCTCTGGAGAAGGGGTTTTATCCTTCACGTACCTCTCCAGAGTTCCTCTCGGCACAGAAAAGTATTTTGAAACTCTTAAATAACCCGTGCTCCCACTTCTTACAGCTCTTACGGCACGATACATTGCCTCCTTACCTCAATTCTTTCGTTTTGTGCTAGGTGACATATAAACCAAATGTATATGAAGGCTTTTCAAGAATATGACATTGTTGACGGCAAAACTGTTTGAAGCAGAGCAATTCAAAACTTTTTATGACAGCGGTTTTCTAATATGAGATACTGGTAACCAAATATGAGATACTGTCTCATATTAGGTGCCAGACACTGTCTCATATTAGGGAATCACCATCTTGAGATGTAAATAATTATTCAGCGCTAGGAACACATTTGAAAAGACAAGTAACTAGCGTATACTATAGCTAACAATATGATAGCAAATGTGTGCAAATAAACTAAAGCTCTGGATTTACCTTCAGGCAGAAAAACTGATGTACGTGGAGCCCCATAAAAAAAACTCCAGAACTGAAATATATATCACACTCTCTGTGAACTCTCTTCTGCAACACACAGCTTTCTGTTGTTCACTGATTAAGTTCAAGGTCTGAACGAAGAAGTTTACATGGTTACCACGAGATTTCATCACTTACTTTGGCCACAACTGGGGTGTCTCATATTAGGAAACTATCTCATAATCGGTTCCTTTGCGCTATACCTAAAACAAACCATGTTTCTAGGGTATAAAATGTATGCAACTATCCTGTAATTAAAAGTAATGGTACATGTAATAGTGTTACACGTGATAAAGTGTTTGTACTTTTACATTACTTCTTTCTGAAATATGTACGTATTATTATTATTATCATCATTATCGTCGTCATCGTAAATGTCGTTACAATCAGTCTTTCGTTTTCTTTGCTTGAACGTCCCCAGGCCACGTAGTGGTAGTGAACGCCAGTGCCATGTTGCACGGCGCTGTAATTTTCCGGTACAACATATCATTCGTCAGAAGAGAGACGATGTTAAAGTAGCTAGTTCGGTATCGCAGTTATGAACTAACTTTGACTTCAACTGATGAACTGATATATACAGAAGAAAGATAATAAAAGTGCAGTTTGTAGTGTACCTGTACCAGCGCTAATCAAGTGTCATGCTTCATGCACTTGAATTTACAATTTTTTTTTGTTTGTAACGTGCAGCTCTTCAGTAATGCAATTATTAGGCTAACTAATTGACACAACACATTTTTATACAAAGGCTGTTACCGATGATCCTGGTTCGAAGCCAGATAAAAAATATGCTCGTCGGAGAGACAGGTAAAATTACTTGGGAAGAGTAAAGTAAAATTTAGGACTTCCAGCAAAATAATTTCGCTTGTGTAGAATATACTGGTATATTGTGAGGGTGTGGACTTCAAGGTTATTGTTATTAAGTTTACGACTGTGTTTATCACGCGAAGGGATGGGGCGTGCTTTTAACTTGGGTTACAATCATATTGTCGCTCTGTCTTCCTGGTAACAGTACGTTCTATGCACCTTTCGGCACACATAAACCAGACAGCTGTTGTGCTTGATTAGAGTAGAGGCCGGGAAGCTAGCACAGGCTGGGTTCGGGGACTTCTTAGCTGACACCCATGTGAGTAGGTTGGAAGGGAAGCGTGACGATAATAAAGAGGTGTATTTTGTTGATACAATTTGTAACAGTGCCGGACACAAATAAATTGATTGTGAATATTAAATTATAAAAATTTAAATAACTGTGAGAATAAACCTAGAGAGGCCTAACCACAAATATACTTTTTGTCATCTAGTCGGTAGACACTTGGAGTTTCCTGTGATCACCACGCTTGATATTCCCTGGGTGGAGTTCGTGTTCCCGTCTTTGAGACTTGGTCGGTTATAAGGCTCATAACCGATTGGACCCCCGCCCCCCACCCCCCGAGAAAGTCATTTTCAGTGACACGTATCAGTCTTCACATAAGATACTTACGGGCGTTAATACACATCTGTCTAATAAGAACGGCACATAACACGTTTAAATAAATAATTGCTAAGTATAAATCTTAAAATAACTTTAACACATGGATTATTTTATACCAATTCCTATCTTGATATCCAGTGTATACTATCATGTACATACCATATGTGTATTGTATTCATTCCTTAACTTCCATAACACCACTTTCACTAGTAGTCACTCTTGTGACATAAAACTTGTGTCACTCGCAGCAGGGAGAGTTTATATGTACACTTCCTCTTCGTGTCACTCCGTCATCGCTCGTTCGTTCTGTGTTGTGAACTGATGTGTTAATAGCTGGTATTCCTCATACATCTGCCTACATATTATGGTCCGCTGCGTCCTCTGGTATTAAAATGATTTTAATTACTGGTTAGGCTAATATGATTTATATTTAAATGTAATGTGTACGTATCAAAGAGGTCGATGTAAAATTGGTATGAAATTAATATTATCACTGTGACACTGAAGGAGACCTTGTTGCGGGGAGAGACGAAACGCTTACGTCAATAACCATTATATACGAAAATGTCCAGTTGGGTCAATAACCATGCGTGTAACAAAATTAATAATGTTGAAATCACATAAAAATAAAAAAGTAGAAGAACTGTTCAAAATTTGGACGGAAAAAGAAACTTGTAAGAGACAGTGCTTTATTGAGTTTCTGAAGGGCAGGATGCGTATTGTGAGGCGAGAGGATGAGTGCGCATATATCATCAGGGAAGGATATTCTGAGACCACTGGGATGACCAGGATGTTAGAAGTCAGAAAAAATGTAATATAAAGACAGGAAGAGAAACAAATAACCGACTTCCGTGATAAAAGGATGAAGAAAATGCTTATAGATGGACAGACAAGGTAAAGTCTTATATATCATGTTTATAGGTTAAAATATCTGGATGCTAATTTAACCTATAAACAAGATATATAGCTACCATTTTAATAAATAGCCAAAATGTAGTGAGATCTCGCTAACAGAATAACTGAAATGCTAAAATGTAAATAAGTTTTCTAAGTTGTTATAAGAAGTGCCTGATGGCGGTTCGTGCGAACTGAAACATGCAGCGCATTAGTAAGTGATAAAGAAGCGTTGCGTTGGACGTAGAATTTCTATTGTTTGTGATATAAAAAAACATAACAGTATGTACCAGAATAAAGTTAAAAAATGCGTACATTGTTTTGGTGGTGAAGAAGGAAGATACGAGGCTGCTTAAAAGACCTACGCGTAGACGATAGCTTAATATCAAATTAATTTTATAGTAACAAAGTGGCAATGTACGAACCGCACATGGCCCTGTGCAGGTGCACATGATGTAATCTTGTGAACACGGCACTGAACCCTCAGGTCTCATAAAATGCAGGAAATTTTTTGGCTAGTCAAGGAACTGTTTTCTTCTCAAAAAAGGTTCTGCTCAATGGAGTTAGATAAAAAATTACAATAATTTTTTTCAGCCTCTGGTCTCCCAAAATGGGCCAACATCGTCAAAAGTACATCCCGAAAGTAAAAAGGTTTGTTCGTAAGATATCTGCAGTCTGTCCTCTGACGGCCTCCATTTCCGTTATAATGATACGTCCCAGAAGCTAAAGAAGTGATTGATTTTGAACCTATCACTGCAAAATGCTTGCGTTTTCCTTAATTTTAAATATAAGCTGTCTCAGATTTAGATTATGGCCTTCTGTATTGTGACACCGTTTAGTGTGGTAGGTGGTTACTAACATTTTGAAAGAAAAACACTGCCTCTGTCTTCACGATGTACCTTGCAATAACGGAGTCCCCCGTGTTAGTATTATTAGTGACAAGAGTTTACGAAGTAAAACAAATATTTTGTTGATATTGATAACTTACTAAGACAGACATACATATACAGCTCCATCGGTAATAGGAATGTAAAGGCACAAAACTCGATTCCTTTTAAGATATTTCGAACAGCACCTGCACAGAGTTCGTTATACGCAGAAACTGACCTCTATGTTCATTCCACTAGGTCTACGTTATATGTATTTATGGCATAAATAATAGCCGATTCCTGTCGCGCTCGGAGGAAACCCAATGCGCCGCTGGGAAAAGCGTGTACAGGTAATTTGTTACACTCTTGAAAGATTCAAGCAATGTTGGCAGGATAGGGGAAACACTAAAACATTTTCTGCTCTTGCAAAGATACCAAAAGAGAAATGATAATAAGACGGATAAATGAAAGAAATAGAAAAGAAATTCTTGAGAAAGGAAATAAGGAGATAAGAGACAGCCGAGGGACAGAAGAAGGAAGAACGCGAGAGAGGGAAATGTAATGTGGAGGGACAGGAAGGAAGGGGGAAATAGGACAATAATATAAACATAAGAGGTAGGAAAGCAACAGCCGAGACATTTGGGAAGTAGGTAAATGTAAGCATTGTTAAAGGAAGAGAAGAATGTAGGTAAAAAGAGTTTTAACATAAAGGACAGAAAGGGAGGAATGTGAAAAAGTAAGACAAGTCCAACAGGTCAAAAGGATGAAAAATCAGTACTGGAAAAAAAAAAAAAGTACGGGAGATAGAGGCAGGCAGGGGATGAAGCAAAGGGACAACGAGGGTGAGGGAAAATTTTTATCGTAAAGGAGATGGCGGCAGACAGGGGATGAAAATGACGATAGTATAGACAATTACAGGAGAGGGGAAGGGCATACAGAAGGAAGAATGGAAGTAGTGGAAGTATGAAAAAGTACTGAAAGGAGACACGACTTGAATTTCCACGTATCTTTGACGGTTCATTTCCTAGTGGGTAAATAAAATGGTACGCTTGTATAAAACACAAATATACCGTTTGCTAGGAGGTACTGATAAGATAACGAATGGAATATGATGACAGCTAACTTCGACTGGGAATTCCATAAATCAATACGACTTTACTGCTACTGTTCAGAAATAAGTGATTCAACTCTTTACTCAGGTGCTACATTCTTAGTCACAGCCATACGCAATTTTTTCTTCGTCTTCATGAATCGTATTTACATTGCTAACAAACAAATTCACTACAGCCTACTGCAGCTGTACGAGGCGGTTCCTGCGGCATCCCAAGAAAACTGATTAATTTTAATTGCTCCGTGTACGCCTTAATGTTATCAATCTTTAATTCAAACACAAAACGATATACATTTTAAACTTTTTCTTGGATTTTCAGTGTACAAACTTGCTGAGAGTGGCTTAACTCTTTGAAGCATGTTGGTCTTACGAATAATATTTTAAAATTTAGTTCCTAACTAATAGAAAACATTGACTTTCCATTGTAAAGACCATCCAGTTAATGTTGTTTGGGGAAAGAATCTGAGAATCATGCGAGACACCAACATGCATTATGTGGAAAAAAATACACACGTTTGTAATGTAAACGCGGGCGTTAGATTGCATATACTTGGCACTGCTGTAGAAGATGAAGCAGAAAATGTGATAGTAATTTATATACGTTCTGTACAAAAACAAGTCACAAGGCAATTTTTAAGATTTCGCCCTTCGTTCGTTGTTTTGACAATTTCATGTGCATGACGAGAAATAAAATAGGTTTATAATTAACGTATTTGTTTTTGGAAAAGTTATATATTAACAAGTCATATTTCTTTACCAAAGAAGCTGTCGATACCTCGAAGATAGCTATAGCATCGAACATTTGTTTCACTGGGTACTAATTAACTGGGAAGTATGTAGAAGGAAGTGGTCGTGGCTTAATCTAGAGTGCTATCCCTGGAACTGTGTGGAGTAGCTGAGAACCACGATGGACCTCAGAATAGTCGGTCTCAGATCAAGATTTTTACCCCAGAACAATGAGGGCGCGGACGGTATAACAACAAATGGTTGGCTGGTTGGAACGGATTGGAACGAAGCGATATCAAGGCAGTCTGAAATGCTATCTCAGTATTTATACTTCGATACTGAGAATATACACGAAATGTCTGTTAGGACAGTAGGTCCTGGGTGCGAGATTTAAACCCGCGGCTCTCTGAATATAAAGCTGGAGTGTTGTGCACTCAACCTAGACGCGTTTTTGTTATTTTAGGAAAGATTGATTTTAAGAAAGTTGCTTCTTTCATTGCTGTGACGATAGTGGTCTTGTAGACTTATATCGACGCCTCAAAGGAATGCACTGCCTCCACACTCAGGTTTGAAAAGTGGCTTCTCTTTTGTCGGCGGGGCATGTGGCACCTACGGGGGACAGGAAAGCTGCATAGAATTTTTTTTGTGTGTGTGGGAAGAACTGTGGGAAAGAGACAACTTAGAAAACCTACGCGTAGATGGGAGATAATATTAAAAATAGATCTTCAAGGAGTAGGATGGAGAGACATAGACTGGATTGCTATGTCTCAGGATAAGGACAGCCGGCGGGAACTTTTAAATGCGGTTATGAACAACCGGGTTCCATAAAATGCGGTGAATTTCTTGACTAGCTGAGGACCTGTTAGTTTCTCAGAAAGTACTCTGCTACATGAAGTTATTTCAGTTAGCTTCTATTCTGTCCTGAAGACAGAGGTAGTCGGCTCTGCATGAAGGCCAAATAATCTTACATAGAAATCTTTCTTTCTTCCCAATTTCCTTCCGTGACAGGTGCCGTATGACGAGGGCATACATTTTCGTATCCACTGAAGCAAGAATATAAACGTCAGTAGCTATGGTAATGTACTAATGAAGAAATTGGCGTCTCGTCTGCTTGTAATCATGACAAATTGTCAGTTTCTGCAGACGTGCGGTGAGGGGGAAAATGTTAAAGCAATAATTGAAATCAGTCAGCCTTGTACATAAATTCCAGAACAATGAGTTTTGGATGGAAAAGAATTATTACATAATTTCAAGTACACTACATAGCATACGAAAAAAGTACAGGTCCCGTTTTTACACTCTGCTGAATCCGAATACAGACTGACGGCTGGAAAATCAAATTGTGACGCATATTTCATTTAACACTTCTGGGTTCTCAGTTACCGAGAAAAAGAAATTGGCGCGAATACTAAGAAATTCGTGTTTTAATATTCATGAAATAGAAAGTACAGAATTGTTCCTTTTAGAAGTTACAGTGGAAATTTAATTTGTAACTTATCGCTAAGTCGTGATAGATAATTAAATCATCATGCGAATATATAAACGTGATATAAAATTACATTAGTAAAGAAAAGAGGCGCCTCTAATTACCAGAGCAAGAACCCACGAAATTACATGGGGGGGAGAGGGAAGGTAAAAGGCATCACTCACAAGTTTTATAGTCAACGAGAAATACTGCAGGCTGTACAAACAGAGTAGCTGCATAAGAAACGTGACTCCAGCTTCTGCATCATGTCAACTGTAGTACACGTAAAATGTGCAAATGCAACAGTATGGCATACCGTAATCTCCATTTGTCTGTACTGTCTTTTCATTTAAAAGCCAGGTATCTATTCTCGATGTACCACACTCCGTCTTGGTAGAGGGTTAAATGAAATATTTGAAAGGTTAGATTCTTTTCCAACTAGTACATTTGGAAGCTACAGCTAACGAGATCGTTACTCTATTGGCTATGAACTTACCAGTTTTTTTAATAAAGGCAGATCAACTTGATGACACTTGCTTTATTATGTCAATTTACTGCTCAACATGTTTCGGATGTATTAACATCCGAAACATGTTGAGCAGTAAATTGACATAATAAAGCAAGTGTCATAAAGTTGGTCTACCTTTATTCAAATATCAAGATAATGCATGGTCCAATACACATAAGAAACTTACCAGTTTATTTTATTAAACTGACAAGCTTTCTATTCATCGAGATCTGGGCTCTTCTGGTATTTTACGCAGCCTAGAATGGTATTTCCGTACCGACGTTTCGGAAAAACTTATCGGTCCCATATTCAGGAGTCTGGGACTGCTTGACCTCTGATGATGAGATTGATAGTTGTCCCGAAACATCAGTACGGAAATGCCACATTCTAATTTGCGTAAAATCCCAAAAGAGAGCAGATCTCATTGACACCGCGGCGGAAGCCTGATATCACGCATTCTGGACATCCTCCCTCTTCTAATTAGATCAAAGAAATTCGTATACGAAGACAAATTTTTGTACCAGTCCCATAACAATCATTAAAATCCCCAGACAAGACTTGGTGTGTTTGTGTTACTGAAATATTTTCATTCGGGCCTCTTGGTTTAACCTCTGGAAACACGAAGTACTGCAGAAAAAAATGTTCCTTAAAAATTCCTTTGTTTCCATTCAAGATCAATTGTTAGGCGTGTTTACAGAAGTAATAATTTCTTATCATGAAAAAAAAACATAGATTACTCAACTATAGTTACGTCCCAACAATCTGGTACCCATCAACCAGACAGTAAAATATCACAACCAGTAGACCATATCTGTATGGCAATGTAACCTATGTGATCAGTAATGAATAGAGCGAGATGACACTTATGGAGTGGATGTTTAATTTACTTTTGTTATCTGAATTGATTGAATTTCAGGCTTTACTTCATAATCCTTCCGGCCGCACTATGGCCCTGAGGTTGACTCAGTCACTAACAGAAATGAGTACCAGGAATATTTCCTGGGGGTAAAGGCGGCCGGTGCATAGGGCTGACAGCCTTACAACCTTCATGTGCCGATTGTCTTGAAATCTAAGAGCCTCACCCTCCTGGAACCCTCAGGGCGTGTCCAGGCCTGTAATGTGATTGCTTTACCTTTTACCTTTATTTCGTTTATTTTAGTTCTACGTTGATAATGAAATTTAAAAGTCATCAGTAGGCCTAGTCTCGGAGTGGAACGGAATGACGCCACACACTATATCAGTGGTGATTTACGTAGGTAAATATTTTCGCATCAGTTAATGCTGCGTATCTTCTCTGTACGTCACGTTGATGTGTTTCGTATTGTACGAACAGTAGGGCCAGCCACCGGATTTTCAAGACCCTTCAAATGTATTGAAAAGCTTAGTGCACCAGCTTGTTTACGCATCGATCCCCGTTTATAATAACACAAGCTTCAACAGTTCTCTGAATATCAACGGTAATGTATGAATAATGTAAACAGAAGTCCGTCAATGATCCCCCTACCAACTTTTCCAAATTCCTTCTATTGAACGTAAACTGTGAACAAAATTCTATTATTAAAAGCTCGAGTTTCCGTGTATTAAGAGAATTTTTCTTTCGCTTTCACAGAAAAGCAATTTTTTGTTACACTGCTCGGCAGAATTTCTCTATTGCTGAAAACTACTACTGTCGTTTCAGGTATGATACTGTGTAGTTTGTATCATTCTTCCAGAATATACGTTGTCACTATTTTATAGTCTCCTCAATGAGGAACGTAGTGGCAGACAGACCTATCTGTCACCTGCTTTAATATCAACTTTCACACATACAGAATCGTGGTGGGCTTCGTATGATTAAATGGTTGGTTCTTCGTAACTGAGTTACAGTGTGTTTACGGTGTGATAGGATATAAATTTGTACACACACACACACAAAACCCAAAGTGTGTGTGTGTATATATATATATATATACATACATACATATACACATACATATACATACACATACACATACACACACACAAAGTGGGTATACATACATATATACATACACATACGCATATACATGTACATGGGTAACCCAAGAAAGCAAAACCAACTTTTCATTAATTAACACGTTTTATTTTTTTAAGCCGTAATTGACCGACCACTTCAATAAATCTATTAATTTTACAGGCAATTTAAATGACATACTTGCGCCAGCAATGAATGGGGTACAAATAGAT
>Ga0123352_10014496_pt1 | contig 12553 bp, 9 predicted proteins | sample TergutLab28metaG_FD_89700 | JGI IMG/M metagenome (GOLD analysis project Ga0123352, IMG submission 89700) | Labiotermes labralis P1 segment gut microbial communities from Petit-Saut dam, French Guiana - Lab288 P1 | ecosystem: Host-associated > Arthropoda: Insects > Digestive system > Gut ... | reverse complement strand
TGCATTTTCCTTTAGAATATGTATGCTTCCTGCCAGTATATTAACATCGTCGGCATAAGCCAGCAGCTGATGTGTACCATTTAGTTTCAAGCCATCCCTGTTTACCTGAACCCTCCTAATGGCATACTCTAAAGCAAAGGTAAAAAGCATTGGTGATTAAATTACATGACAAAAATACATGTGGCCCTCTGCTGTGCGGGTGAAACAATTAAAGGTGACAAAATTGGCGAAGTTATGTGTTTCAAGGAAAATCGCATGGACCATGCTTTGTCAGTGGAAAATTCCTTCAGTTACTGTCAATTTCATAATATCATTACTTCAATAAGTGAACAATTAGTATTATAAATTTCTTCCTATACTGTGTAGATACATCCCGCAACATTAAGGAAATTATTCAAAAATATATTCAATGAAGAATCTTTGATGTTTCTTACATTCTCAATTTTTAAATATTTTAGATTCCCCCGCCCTTTCCGCAACGGCTACTAGTGGGCCAGGGTCTACTCATTAATGAAGCTTCACGATCACACTCAGAAACACCACATTCGGTAGGATTCCTCTGGACGAGTTATTAGTCCGATGCACACACACCTCTACCTGACAACACAAAAAAACTCACAAGAGGCAGATATCTATGCCCCTCGTTGGGATTCGAAACCGTAATCCCAGCAATCGAACGGCAGCAGAACCACGCCTTAGACGGCGCGGCTTCTGGAATTGGCTAAACACTTCAGACAACTTATTAATTATTATGTAGCCCATGTGTCTCCTACCCGCGTCCCGCGGCCACGTTTATGAAATTGTGTATATGTTACAAAAGTCGCAAAATCACACGATAATTTAGGCGGTTAGGTACACCCGGCCCAAAATAACGGGTGTGGGTATTTGTTATAAACAAGTTGGGGACCCATGATTTAGCCTGCACGGCATTTAATTCCCATATATCTTGGAGAATATGTAATTAACTTCAGGACTTTTTAAAATTCTTATGCAACTTTATTGTTATGTTCATTTCAAAACAATTCTGACACCAAATAAAGGACGTGTCCGTCAAAAGCATTACATTTTTGGTCTTTGTAATGGAGAGAGCCGGTGTCCACTCTGAGTTTTAACTGAATTTTTTTACGTAATGAAGTTTATTTTCAGTTTTTAGAGATTTAAAAGTCTGTCGCCGATCCCAGTGGCTGCGCGGTCTAAGGTGTGGGTCTGCAGCAGCTCGCTTGCTGGGATTGTGTGTTCGAATCCCGCCAGAGGCACGGACGTTTGTTTCTTGTTAGTGTTGTGTTTTGTCAGGTAGAGGTCTCTGAGTCGGGACGATCACTCGTACAGAGGAGCCCTACTGAGTGTGGTGTGTCTAACAGTGTGAGATCATGAATCCTCGATAATGAGGCCTTGGCCCACTAGGGCTGTTGCGCCAAATTTAAAAAAAATGTCTGTTACATTACGTAGGCCTTTCTGATGACTACAGTCTACTGAAATTCAAGTACTTTGTTTTGTTCTTTTAACGAACCACGTGTGCGCCTATGCAGTAATGTCTACACAAAACAAGGCAGTTCCTACCATCTGTTTGTGCACCAACGTTGACATGTTTAGTACGTTTGATGTAAAGCGAAAGAGTTTTCTTTGAATTTCATTTTAACAGCTTCTCTGAAAATAACCACTTAAATTCCACTCAAACTTCTTAAAAAAAGCGTAGTTAAGTTAAAGTGTTTTAAGAAACCAGCGCATTTGTGATAAGAACACTGAAAGGGGATGTTCAAACATTGCTATGCACGCCCACAGCCTAAAAACCACGAGCTAAAAATATTAATTTCCCAGTCACGGAATAAGGCATATTCACAAATTGTCTTCCTAGGCACAGTAGGTGGTTTCCAGATAGTATGTAGTATTCAGCCAATAGGTAAACTTCAGAATGGTGACACATTCCGTAACAACGCGAAAACGACCGATCAATAGTGCCTGCTACGAATGAATAACAAAGGATCCATGGTATTTGCAGCACAGTACACGTCCACAGGCACCCACACATATCCTAAGTGTCTGTTGGCAAACTTTTATTAGTAGTAACGAGAAGATGAATATATTAGTACTAAACAGCAGTGCAAGACATTCTTCACTCATCAGTATTTCGCTACATTTAGTATTACAGCATACGGACAAAATATCTTAACTATGAAAGCAACAAAAGGTTCTTCGCCGTCTTCACGAAAGCATCCCAGTGAATTCTATCTCAAGACAATTTAATCCAGTCCATAACCTCCCATTCTCTTTACAGTCCCGTTTATCAATATCCTACCATCTACACTGCTTCCCAAAAATCCATCACGTTGTCGAAAAGAATGTTTAAGCCTTTCTTATCTTTCTCATGAATGCTACAGTTTACGGCTCTCTGGATGGCTAACATAAGGCAAAACAGGTCGAAAGACGGAGTTTAAAATACTTTTGTGTGCATGAAATACATTTCCAAACAGGCTACCATCATAAGTTGTATTCACTGTTAAAACATAACACATTTAGATTTTACAGTGAATAAAAAAATAAAACAAAATAAACCATAAAATTAGCGTAAAAACACAAACATATAAAACTTTAAGTTCAGAGAACTAAGAGAAAATTTACCTTTGAAATTAAAAAATAAATAAATACCGAATTTTAAAATAAACATTTAAATTTTACCTTTTGGTTGAGGTTTATGTAAACTGTGCAATACTGTAAGTTACTTACACAATGGGTGTTTCATGAATGTGTCCTAGGCCTTCCTACTTCGCACCTCTGTCATTCTTTCCTTTGGTTCCCACGTTCTCCTGTTCGTCATATGCTTCTGAACACTGCCGCAGTATGTAATTAAATCCCTACAATCCCTGACTCATTGTGAGCTGCAGACAGTCTCAAGAGATCGGTCTGCTGAACCGCATTCCTAATAGGAACCCATGAACAGCGTTTTGTCTCCAGCTCAGTGTCCAATACAGCACCAATTCTGCATACTACAAAACAGGTTTGAAATTTATACGATATTCAGATACGAACACATGAAAAGTGATATTGAATCTGTCCTTGTCCACGTAACAGAGGCATAGCCTACTGGCAGAGTAGATTAACATTTCCTCTCTTTTCTCTTTTACCTCGGCATTAGATAAAAATGAGTGGTTAAATTCGAGCTCCTTCCGCTTTATCTTCGGAGAAAGAACTCTCGTTCTAACACCCGTCCACTCGCCATGCCCAGCTATAGCGGACTTATGCCCGAATGGTGTCGGTTGATCCCTCTTGTTAGATGCCAGCGGGAGTGTGGTTTGGTCTAAAGGAATATCGAGGGGAAACTTTGTGCTATGTCGCGACACAATCCCAGATAAAAACGGCACTCTAGACAATAACAAAACTTCCTCTGACCAAACAACTTTAAGCCGTTACCACCACTCGTTATCAAACACGTCTGTCGCGCACTCGAGGTCTTGGAAGTTATCTGTAAGAATGTGCATGTCAGTAGCTAGTGGTAATGCGACTGGAAGAGAATATAAACTTACATTTACACACCAATTCTATTAATTTTTCATCCACTTCTGAAGACAAACAGGCAACACTCGTTGCAAGCAAACACTCGAAGTGTGGTGGAGGAGACGTAAGACTGTTCACATTATCGGAATCTAGCAGGTACAGACCGGTTCGGTCATGTTCCGTCACGTTAAACATTCTCGCTCAGCAACGGCGACGGAACGGAACTGAAACGTGACGGATACGTTCCTTCTGTCAGTGTGAACATCTCCGTTTAATTACACATGACAAAATTTTGCTGAAAGGTGACGTTCCGCAACGGAACGGAAACGTGACGTATAGTGTGAATCAACCCTAACTGTAACCCGTATCCGATACAGTTCGCTTCATACAGCTATTTTGCAGAATATTAAAGTAATCCTTTGCGGTTGAGCTTTCGCTAACCCCGTGGGGTTCGGTTCCGCTTGTTTCTATTATGTGAACCAGTTGTCTAGCGCCCCACGCGTCCCAGCAGCGTAGGAAGGTTTTAACTGCTGACGAAAACAAGAATGGCTTTCCCGTGTTAAACAACAAGCCAGGTAAAATTACTATGCAGACTCTTGTTACAGGGATCATAACTGTAAAATCTTCGTACTTCTTAAATTTAGTTACATAATTTAGGTAAATTCTAATTCATGAAAGAATATGCGTGCTAAACATTCACTAAAATTGCACATTCTTCCTGGCTGCCATGTATGCTGGATCGGTGGCTTAATATCTGGAATAAAGTTTCCGTCTCGACCTGCCTTGCGTCGGTGTTAGAATCCAAGGTCGGCCGGACATATTACCCATTGAACAAGAGACTAGATGGGGCCCAGCACCGGTGTTAACGTTTCAGAAGACACAAGAATTTCGTGCTTTTTCTGGGATTCAAATTCCGTATCGTCCAGTCTGCAGCTCAGCCACTATACCTACTACGCTATTCCAGCTCCAATAACACGTACAAACCCTCGCTTTAAATTCTGTTTCATATTGCTCACGGCCTCCCGCATCAAGAACTTCAAAACACATCATGCGTATGAACAGTTCAGAACAAATGCCGTGCTTTCCCACTACTTTCCACATCTGACCCACTTATAATACCGCCAGACCAGCTTCTCTATCCCCTTTTGACAGAAGTCGATGTCCTTTGTTATTAATAATTTTGTCACGTCTTAGTATGCAGCGATAGTCTTAAAATCTATGACAGCCGTCTACTTGTGTTATGCCCTTGGTATGAAACTGAATCATTCCCTTTGGTTTGTGACTGAGTTAACACCACACTGAAAATTAAACATTGGTTCCCACAGCTACAACGAAGTTTTGTTTGTGGGTGATGTCACCACTAGTGTTCCATTGTTATTAGGTTTCCAAAGTTGCATAGTGATAAATAAAGGAAGTAAATGATCACGGGAATGTCACCTCGTTCTATGACGAGACCAACTTTACTTGTAACACAACTAATAAAATCTAACCCAAGATGCACACAATTTAGAAGTAAACATAAAATCGATGGCCTGGACAATATCCTGGTACTGTCCGGTACCACAAAATATATACATAAATAAGTAACGTGTAAATAAATACATAACGTGATAATTTTATAAATTGACCAACTTAATGCACAAATTCTTGTTTTATAATAAGTTTATTTTATTCCTCTACATGTTTCGAGCACTATGTGCTCATCATCAGGTAGTCAAAATTGTATTATACAGCATCTGATATCATCACACTCTGTAGGTGGCTATCCGGTGCACAGGTTTTAAGAGAGTCCTCTCTTAACCTGTGCACCGGACGGCCACCTACAGAGTGTGATGATATCAGATGCTGTATAATACAATTTTGACTACCTGATGATGAGCACATAGTGCTGGAAACATGTAGAGGAATATAATAAACTTATTATAAAACAAGAATTTGTGCATTAAGTTGGTCAATTACTAAGATTATACCGAGATTCACGGTCAACAAAACATAAAAAAAACATGAGGCGATAATCAAAACTTTTTACGTAATAACGACACAAATAATCCTGCGCTTCAAAATCTTCCATGACGCGGTGCAGCGTCTGCTGCAAATAAACACACACATATCACGGAGAACATAAACATCTACGTCGCTGGCGGGATGCAGACCTGTTCTAGCCACATTACGAAGCCGGCTAATAATGTTAAAACTTCGGTAATACATTACTCCGTCTTTGCACGTTACGTTGTATGGTAGTCACCCCTCAGTGTGATAAATACAAATGGATACAGAGACCTAACCTGTCCGCTACAGTAGGTGCCTGTCTCTCCTTTGAACAGAATCACGGAACCATGTTTTAACTCTGACCCCTTCCCTTCTGAAGCTTTGCCCGCAGCACCGCAAACAGCCAGAAACACCTTTCATCGGTACGCCTTTATCCACAAGACTCGACACACACGATTCTTCAACTGTCGAACCAAAAATAGCTTCAATAGATTTAACTTCAATACTGAATTTTAGAAACCCACAGAAAATTCGAGTCTCTGCGCCTACATTTTTATTCTAAGGCGTACAATAACTTGTAATTAATAATACTGCTCTTTACGTAAAAGAAGATCAGCTGTGTTTATAACGTAACACTGGTGAGAGTTCGAATCTTTGCACCCTGAACCCTCCTCAAGTGGTCATACCATGAAATATACATAGGCCGCACATTTCCTCGCTATTTACATTCGTGCATAAAGAACATTCCTCGTATATTAGGGTTTGTTACTATGTTTCTCGGGACCGCGGTAGCACAGTGGTTAAGGTGCTGTGCTACAAATCGGAAGATCGCTGGTTCGATCCCAGCTGGTGTCAGTGGATTTTTCATTGACATAGATTCTTCCGATCGCACTATGGCCCTGGGGTCGACTCAGCCTCTAACAGAAATGAGTACCAGGAATATATCCTGGGGGTAAAGGCGGCCGGCGCCTAAGGCTGACAACCTACCACCATCCCGTGCCGTTGTCACGAAATCTGGGAGCCTTAACTTCCTGGAACCACCTGGGCCTTTCCAGGCCTGTACTGGCACCGCTTTACTATGTTTCTCAGCAGAACATGTTTTTACACGTTCACATTAAATATATATCTGTTAAAATACTCGTACATCGGTCATACATAAACCCATATATTAACCTGTTCTAAATATTTTATAATTGCTGACTTAAAAAATTTCTTAAGAAATTTGCACTACATTCGCAAAATATATAATTATCAAATTTCATACTCGTAGTCTTAATTACTAAATATTAAATGGTTACCCTGTATGCATGTTTATATTTTTCTTAATTAGATATGTAAATCGGGGACCGCGGTGGCACAGTGGTTAAGGCGCTGTGCTACAAATTGTAAGGTCGCTGGTTCGATCCCAGTGGAATTTTTCATTGACATAAAAGCCTTCCGATCGCACTGTGGCTCTAACAGGAATGAGTACCAGGAGTATTTCCTGGGGGTAAAGGCGGCCGGTGCGTAAGGCTGACAACCCTACCACTATCCTGTGCGGTTGTCATGAAATTTGGGAACCTTAACTTGCTGGAAACCTCTGTGCCACTCCAGGCCTGTAACGGGACTGCTTTACCTTTTTTATCAAGTAAATCATACAAAAGAATAAGGTAGATTAATACCGATTATTATCAATCAATATCAATTACTGATTACTATTCCTTGTTAATGATTAACGGTAATGGTAACGCCATTAACATAAGTAGTCACACTTGTGCGTAGGTCTTCACGTAACGTGCCTCTCATTTTTTCCGGATTTTAGGGGCGCTATACACGCCACCTGATAAAACCGATTAATTAAAGAGTTATGGTTGAAGAGTTTGTCGGAAGTCTCGGTGGGCTCGCTTAATGCATATCAGTTTCTTGGCTACTTAGTTTTAAGAGAAATGATCGTGGCAAATTTTATCATAGCTCCAGTTTATGGCAACATCTACAGAAGCCTTCAGACTAAAGACATTACGTCTGATCAAACTGGCTCACAACGTGAAGCAGAACAACTTGCTCTTCTTCTTAAAATACGTATATTGTACGTGCAGGTAGACACTAAAGAAGGAAACAGAATGTGTCCCGAGCGACCGGATACCGTACCGTCCTTTCACGTTTTGACAGAACTCTATTACAATTGCAGAATCTAGAACTTTACGTATGTGCCACTAACAGTGTGAACAAACAGAACAAAAAGAACGATCATACGTCACTTCCGCCTCCAGCCGTATTTATGGACTTAGAAACCGAATCAAAACACGATCAAGATCAGGACTTCAAAAAGCAGTAAGTTGAACTCCCGATCTTCTGCTATACACTCTCGTAACATACTAGAATAAACACATGCCTGTAATACATATGATATAAATCCAGTAAATTCTAACTCGGTTATATCGTCATGAAGGGGGCTGAATAATTTGTGTCGTTATAAACAATTGTTGTTCTAACCGAGGAGTGTAACGTTATTGTTAAAAGTGGGGAATTAATTGGCACCACAGAATATGTGACGCTACTGACGAGGTGTCGCATGAACCAATGTCGTTATAAGCAGGTTCAACTGTAATTAATTTTCAAATTGTGTCCCTGTCATCAAGGTCCGGTGCTTCCGCACGCTGCGGAAAGAGGAAGCAGACGGCCTCCATAGACGAAGGGTAGCTGCGAACATTTCGAATAGGCAGTCGCTGACAGCTGACAATGGGGGGTTATCTGGCTTGGCTGGTGACAGACACGCTAACAACTCCTCGCTGTAAAACATAACATATTAAGGAATGCTTGAAGAAGCCATGGACTTGGACAGGTCGTTAGGAACAGTCTAAGTAAAGAAATGAAATGGGTGGGGTATATGGACGTACAGAGGAGAAGAGAAGCAAATACGGGGTTTTGTCGGAGAGAATCGAGAGCGAGAGAGAAACAAAATGGGAGACAGAACACACAAAAAGTGTACAAGTGTACAAAGGATGTAAAGTGGATTGATCAGACTCAGGAATGTGACGAGGGGCAGACTCTTGTGAGCACGGTAATGGACCTTCGGAATCCATTAAATACGTGTATATTCTCGAAAGGAAGAGAAACTCTCACCTTCTCAAGGACCACTGTGCTCCATGGCGTTACTGCGTTATTTAATAAACAGATTATAAGAGGGGATTAAATACATGGAAATCCTACCATCATTCATACCAGACTTTGTTTAATTTGAGATCCAAAAATATAAAGGTTAAAATACACACACTATAATTTTGCATATTGTTATAACGGGCGTGAAACTTGGTTTCTCGTATTAAGGGATGAACATCGGCTGTGGGTGTTGGAGAAGAGGGTGCTGAAGGCAGAAACCTCGACCTACAGGGGAAGGAAGTGAAATGATACTGGAGCAAACTGCGTAATGGGAAACGTTATGATTTGTACTGTACACCAAACGCGCATTATTATTCGGAAGATCAAATGATTGAACGATGCGATTTGCAGGGTACGTGACACGCTTCGGGGAGGAGATAAATACAAATATATTCTGGATGTATAACAGTAAAGGCAAATACGTTTGGAAGACCTTGGAGTAGATAGGAAGATATTATATAAATATATCTTAATAAGATGGGATGGTCAGGACTGGTTGATCTGGTCCAGGACAGGTATTAGTGGTGTGCTTTTGTGAGTACGGTAACGAAACATCGGATTCAGTGAAATGTTGGTAGATTCTTGGCGATTATATTATGAAGAATTACCTTTCTTCGTGGAGTTAATTATAGAAATGTCTTCTGAAATGAAGGAAAACGTCCACACTGAATAACTACCTGTATGAAAGTAGAATCTTTGTGAAAAATCTAAGAGTTCCTGAACTGATCAAAAAATTTCCTGCTCCCCCCCTCCCCCCCTCAAACGACGGACAAGTTCATTTCCGTCTTCACGTTGTTCGGTCATCTGACGCAGACCAAAGCCTTTCACACTCTTATATTCAATTTAGTTTAAGATAAACTATTATTCTACATTCAGGTCTCCCAAGTGTTTCTAAGTTGCAGATTTTTCGACTAAAATTCGTTGCAAGTTTCTCCTCTGTCCCACGTATTACGAGTATACATGCTGCACTAATCTAGACTTCCTTGTGTTTATCCACCACACAATAACACAGGATACCTCTTCCTCATTACAAACAAATTGTTATACGAACTGTTCAAATGCGATTTGGTGGGCTAAAAATTCATTAAGATTACTTAATAGATAATAAAACAAGAACAACGAACTGAACATTAATATACCTTCGACAACCAGCAACGTAAGTATACGATACACAACAGTAATTATGAAACATGAATTATGCAGGTATAGAGTTATGGGAGTGACGGACAGTTATCTCTAAATGTCGGTTATTCTGCACACAAAACAGTATGATCAAAACGCCTCATCAGCAGCATGCCTATGTGTTTTCTGTACAATATGGAATAAGAATCCATGAAAACTGTAAAATATGAGAAGTGTATTTTAAAGAGAGAGAAAAAAGGAAGGTACTTATGTAATTTTCCAGTAATGCACCTGTTATATGTACAAACTCTTTTACAAATTCTGCCTCTTAATGGACGGAATATTCATATTTGTAAATCCAATATTCATGTTATGGTATATGTGGACACTAAACACGCAAATGCGGAAAGGTATTTTTACTAAAGTCACAAAACAACGCGCTGCCAATAGATAAACTATATTTCCTTGCATTTTGTTAAATATTCCATTCCATAGAAGCGCGGATCAGATAAATGCTGTATTACATGGCGATAACTGTGTTGAATGTTGCGTTCATGAGAAGTCAGTTTCGCGGCAAGTAAGTGAATTTCGATCAGTACTTTACGATAAGTTCGCTTTGAAAGCTACATCGATGAAATTCACAGAATAAATTGTAGAGCGGATTAGTGTCGATGCATTTAGTAACAAATGGTTCACGTGTTTTCGTAACGGAATGCTGTGAGAAGAGGGAAGACACCCACCTGCCGGTAATGCTCACTTTTTTTTACTCACGTAGTGTGGAGGACAGATTACTAAGCCGCCGAAACATACGTGTAACTTAGACTTAGGCACGTTAGACATTTGCTTTTGAATGAGTGTATAGAAACATTTTTACTAACTCCATGTCCAAGATAAACTTTACCAGTGCCGACGAGACGGGGAGGGAAATGGTAAAAGGTACGGGGACTCGGCGGCCCCGAAGGGGGCCCGAGGCTCGATAACGTTGCTTAGCTTTCGTATTTCACGACAGTCTCCTTATTTATCGATTATACAAATTAAACATATCGGACCAAGCCCAATTCACTGTACAACTGAGAATCAATCTTTTTGTTTAAGTGTAAATATTTTTAGTCGCTCCGCCCTTGCTGGGGTGGGAGGGGATTTTTTATCCTGGCCCCAAATCCGGTATCGGCGACCCTGAAATTTGCAAACCTGACATCTGCTCAGTCAAAGCATTTCCTGCCTCCATCGGTACAGGACATAATCAGAAAATACGTGTATTGCGGCCTACCGTGAACCAGATCAAGTTCATCCCTCTCCAGTCTACTTACCTGAATTTCAGTTTAACCTGATTCTCCCAAACACGTGTACGACTCATTTCGCGTCAGACAATCTGACCGATCACAGTAATTCGTAAATCGCTGACTGGTTTGTCAGTCTTGCGAATTATTCTCTAGCTTGTGGACCACTCCTTATCAGCTAACCATAACTGTTTCTGCGTTAGAACTGAGGCTGCTTTCCATTCATAACATGACGTTGTGCCATGCTGAATTCACAAAGTTTCCACTCAACAAGATTAATTTAGGATTATACTGTTCATGATAATCCATACTTTGCTCGAGACTTCCATTTTCAATTCATATGTATTTCTGAAGCATGACGCATGTGCGTACTTTTATGATGAATCTTGGGCGGACATCTCAAAATAAATCTCCTACAACTTCCTAGTTTAACTCCCTCTGAAGTGGACCAACTTCAAAACGAAGACTGCCTGCTGTTTATTGCAGATTAAAAGAAACACTGGATGGCACGGAGGCGGCGACGGCAGTATATTGGGTTGGCGGGTGTCTCGACGCTTCCAGCTCGTGGCCTTCGTTGGACTAAATCGTCTGTAACTTTGAGATTGCTCGCATCCGGTATTCTCCACGACCGTTAAACGTCACACTCTTCTCTCTTGCTTATGCCCTTCCGTCTCCTTTTTGAAGTTTTCTGCATTCGACTTCCTTTTTTACAGTAGAATGGAGTTTCCTAAAACGTGATGCATTTTAAATTCCATTTTTATGCTCCTTGTATACGAGGCAAGTTGCTACAGAAATTGTTCCCCTTATAAAAAAAAATCTCCACTGTAATCCGGAACTGTGTACAACTAACATTACAACTGCCGTTCTGAGGAATCTCTTAGCACAGTCGAAAACCATAACGCAAGAATTCAACACTTAGCTCCTTCCCTTTACGCACCACTATATGAGTGAGGGGGGGTGGGGGTGGGAGCGCAAGTCATTAACATAATGGCAAGCCATTTTAATCTAAACGACGACAGCCAACGCAATCACTTTGTTTAATAGTGATTGATAACATTCTCTATTATTTCCTTTATTAATTTCGTTGTCACACACAAATCAAATTCATAACATTCTTCCATCACTATGCAAGCCATGCCATGGTGGACATTCTGAAAAGCGTACATTCGGTATTTTATGTTCTCAAATCTTCTGAAATCTTACACAGCGTATGAGTATGAATTTTATGTTCAATTGTCCGTGCATCGCGTAGTATGTGTCAATAATTATCCAACAAGCTGCAAAAAATATACAGTTTATTTATATATGCAAACTGCTCTACATATTTCGGGTATTATGTCCACCCACCAGTCAGGAGCTCATATCACTGTATCTACAGTATCTGGCACTATTGAGACCGTTACTGCCACCTGTCGTGAACGTGACAGGTAGCAGTAACGGTCTCAATAATGCAAGATATTGTAGACACAGGGATATGAGCTCTTGACTGGTGGGTGGAGATAATAGCCGAAATATGTAGAGCAGTTTGCATA
>Ga0123352_10014495_pt1 | contig 12554 bp, 3 predicted proteins | sample TergutLab28metaG_FD_89700 | JGI IMG/M metagenome (GOLD analysis project Ga0123352, IMG submission 89700) | Labiotermes labralis P1 segment gut microbial communities from Petit-Saut dam, French Guiana - Lab288 P1 | ecosystem: Host-associated > Arthropoda: Insects > Digestive system > Gut ... | reverse complement strand
CATAACGACTCCCCAAGATCGAATATCACAAAAATAAAACGTACTTTCTCAGTTCGAAGTACCAGATTACTACACAATTATTACACCAACCACTGCACATATATAAAATTTATAAAATTTACACATTAAAACATTAAAAACGCTCCGACATATTTCGGTCCTAAGACCATTATCAGGGAGCTATATATTCCTTGCTAAAGTCACATTAGAAATAGTCACAGATTAATTTCGTTGTACAAGTTGGGTGTTGTGGCAGCATGCTGCCACAACACCCAACATGCACGGTGTAACAATAAAAAAACCAGATTACTAATTCTAATTTTAACTATTTTAACACCATAACTTTTCAACTTATCATTTCTGTCGCTTCTCTCTGAAAATAGTGCAATTTTGAAGACTTTATTGTTCTCGGCTTTTCAAACAGTTAATGATATTTCTGAAATTCAGACTCAACTGTGATGTAAAATAACATAAAGCGGTTTACATAACAATTTTTATTTGGTGTTTTATCAGCCTGAAGATGGCTTATTGTTTATGAAACGAAACATGTCGCATTAAAACCATACTACATGCTAGAAGAATTAAATTGTGGCTGATGGCTATTATCCTTACACCTTGTCTACCTTAATCACAACGGGATGTCCCAAGTAAAGATGCTATATTTTACTAAGCTGGAGAAGACAAACAGTTTTGTTCTTTGCATTTTTTGTGCTCTTGTATTATGTAAGGTACGAATCTGATTAATGTTTCTGAAAAATTCTGACGTTACTCGATAAAAATGCCACTTGTTTCGTGGTTCTTACTTTTCTGGCTCAAGTTTGAGGTTCTTCACATGAAAGCCTACAGGCCTACTGTACTTTTATCTTAAACATATGATATATAATTTTAAAAGAATGAGAGACGCAAGAGGCCATGTTGACAACTGCTTTATTATTATTATTATTATTATTTGTTTTGTTGTGGAATTCAGATTGCGTTTATGTGAATGGTGCGTCTGTCAGTCCGTCTCTCTGCATTTAGAACTTCAGACTCAATGAAAAAATTACTTGAAATTTCTACAGGTTGTTTTACTAAACTGTGTCGATTTATTACAACTGTGTCTAAAAGCGGACAAACGCAGAATGAAAACCTAAAGGTTTTTTTTTTTCGAGAATCTTTTAATCGCAACTCGTTAGTATCTACAGGGGCGAAAATATTTCGAACAAACAGACCAGAGAAAAAGGATATGCACATGGCACGGCAAGACAATTTCTTCCTTAATCCTACAATTTTAGCTACAGTAAAACAAAAGCCAATTCTACGCAATGCCGTCTTGCAACACGAAGTCGCTGAATCTGTTTGCGTTTCTTTATATCCCTTAATGTCGGCTCTACCTGCTTGCACACAGAGTACAAGAGGAACAAAATCGCAATTCAACAATTAGCAGTATTAGAAGCGACGTCAACGAACACACCTGAATTGTTTAGCTACGAATATTTTGTGACTTGTTACATTTTAATGTTAAGTTGCTATGAATCGATTTAAAGAACAGTCTCGAACTTTCGTTAGAGAACAGATGGTGGATAGTATTGGAGAGTGAACAACAAATTTTTGGATGCGAGTTATACAAAGTGAAGAGGCACGGGAGAAATTACATAATTTGGAGCGTGACAATTTTTAATTTTCACTTAATACTGTCAGGTCAAAAAGACATGACGTGAGCGAGACAAATCTTGCTTTTAAAATGCATGGGTGACGTATTTGATATTTTGGCGGGAAAAAACTCAAGGAAATTGGCTGCTTGGAATATTCAAAACCATATTAAACGATAATAAATGAACTCGGAAAAATTAAAGTTGCTTAGAATCGGCTCAGATGAACTAAGCCCACACTGTGAATATGGTAACAAAACTACGGGTCTCAAAACGGATTAATTTTTTTGAACAGGTGAGCAACCATCTGTTTCTTATTGGAAAGCCTGTGTCATGATGTTAGTTCCTCTGTTACGCCAATCTCAGTTTGTTAGTGGGCTTACCCTAACCACTACACTCCAGATGTGAGTTTATTTCAGCAAAGGCCGCTAGCATCACTGCAACCGAGATTACTGAAAGATGGTTTAAATGCTGTAAAAGCTGTGGGTGAATTGCATGGAAGACGGGACGTGGGGCAGAGGCGGCAGAGAAAAAGGACCCAGTTACACACGTGCTAAGGGTGGGGGAAGAGGGTGAGAAAGGGTGCACTAATTAGTAATTACTGTAGCCGTGGTAGAGCTTATTTCCACGTCCGTCCATCAGCCTGAATGCTACTGCACTACCAAGGCTTAGCTTAACCTCATTACCAATCAGCACCGTAGACTGCAAGTACAGTTCGCTTCATAAAATGACACACTGTCACGTCTCATAAACGAACATATGAATTCTCGTTGTAACTGTTGATAACAGGAGACCTATGATCTATAACAGTGTTTATACAAACAAGAATGAAAAGAAATGTACGTTATATGTCGGAAGACTACATTTTACGTTTTAAAAAAACAGGAATTTCAATTTCGCTGACTAAAATCAGTTCACTTCTCTCTTCCACTTTGAATCAATAGCAAGGATTTCGTCTTAGAGACTTGGTGACAGAATACGTGATCAATTTACTGTTAATTATGTACAACAATTTCCAGCAAACCTTACGCAACCAAATTTAGAACAGAAAAGAATTCTAAAAGTTCCTTCTTGTTAATATTGTTTTAAATATTGTGGCTTGTTCCAAGAAAATTATGCAATTTACGACCTACAGCATGGCTCAGTACGCCGAAAATTTACTCTTAAGAAGATGATGATGATGATGATGATGATAATAATAATAATAATTATTATTATTATTATTATTATGCTTATTATTTCGGGGCAATTAGTTTCATTTCATTACAGATTCGATGTTACATTTCCTGGATACAACCTCATGTTTGCATTTTTTCCATGTCCCTAATTGTTGACTTAGGAACAGTAGTACCTTTATCATTTATAGAAATCTTTATATCATGTCATCATATCAAATTTCATATTCCCAGTTCTTATAATCCACTATTTGTTGCTATCCAAGAAACTTAAATACAAACTGCCCCATAGCCTAACTATTTTACACTCTACATAAATTTACATTTGTATTTAGTAATGACTGTAGAACACTATAAATTCAGCAGGTGGGGCGGATTTGATAAGACAGAATTTCATACCAAATTTCGTGACAGCATTTTGATATCATAGGCCCATGTTCTTAGAAATGGAATTGGACTAAAATCACAGTTAACAAACATTTTAATTTTCCACTCTGGATCTCCACACACGTCAACAACCTTTTATTACTCAGTTTTATGACTTCATAGTCTGACAGTCTCCTAGTTTGTACACATTTAACTTATGTGTCATTTACATGAATACAATGAAATGAGTGGCAAGGGGAATATACTGACTGGGTCTGTTATCGTGTGAGGACCGAAGGATTGTTCATAGGTTGAAAACAGCAGACGGGTGAAGCTGACCCTTCACCTTCATCCAGTACTATGCGACAGAATTAGTGGAGCTTCCATGTTCCAATACACGCTTTCTTGTCGTGGTGGTTACGAAAAAGGGCATAGGGTTTGTATGTTCCTGACACACTCATTAATCAAATGTGTGTCAAGCTACCGGTTTCCTGAGGGTGATTTTTCGTTTTCTCCTTAGTCTTTTCAGTCAAATTTTGGGGAGTATATTAAATTATGCCAAACGTGCATCCTCGCGAAATAATTTGAAAGAAAATTCAGTGAATAAGGCAATATGAGTTCCTTTCCGAACGATTTCGATTCATGAAGGAACACAACAGAAGGGTCATACAAAGAAACACTTATTTTTTTTGAAAGCTCTTGCTATCCTAGAAGCAACATACGGAAATTTTCGGAGCAGTAAAATGTACGTACATTGTTTTATCCAACGCACAGCTGTTAGGAGAAGGAATCTAATTCAAATCCAAATAATTTTTCTTCAATATCTGGTAGTTTTTAGCCGCCACAGCCCACTCCATTCATGCCTACTTCAACAGTACAATCCAACCTAACATGTATCCCACACTGTCTCTTCTCTGCAGGAATTCTGGCTATAAGTTTGTACAAATTCTCTCCCAACTCATGCCACATGTCCCACCCATCTCATTCACCTTGGTTTTATCATTCTGATACGATATGATGAAGCGTACTAAGTATGTATCTCGTCATAACGCAGTTTTGTTCACCATACCGTTAATGTAAAGCTGTCCTTCGGCTTACTTAGGCACTACACTGTAACGACGTTTGAGTGAAGGAAGATCCAAATCAACGAATTCTTAACGTTCGTACTTGATGGAGGTGAGTGGTCAACTTCACGCCCCGGCATAAATAGCCATCGGCATCCAGTGTGTGGGCAAGAGAAATATCTCTTCCACCTATTGTGAAGAGAATTCTTATTCCTTTATTGTCCAGCATGTCTAAGAATCCAAACACACAAACTGTTTCCGAATTCTACGATCCTGTTGTCACAGGGTTTCAAGTGTTCTCAACACCCCAATCTCAAGCACGTCCAAACTATTTTACCTCCTTAACTTCACAGCCATGCACAACCGATAAATAACAAAGGTGCTAATAAAGACTAATATTCTAGCATATGACGCCTTGTCTAGTGGCAAACAGTTAACTGCCTTTAGGAAAACATGTCTCCATTTTCAGGAGTTAATCAGGCAAAGAACTACTGTCTATAATTTACACGACACGAAATTTTTTTGTGGGCATTTTACGAGCATTTAACGACGATATCAACTGCGAAAGTCATACAGAGTCGGTGATAGATAAATGAATGCGTATGGAACACAGCTGGTGTAATAGTGACAGGGGAAGATGGAGTTACTCGAAGACAAACCTATTCTAGAACCACTCTGTCCACCACAAATACCACACAGGCTGGTCTGAAACTGAGCCCTGGACTATTTGTTTTGATGGCGGTGAGTAAGTGCCTGAAACATAGCATGGCCAAATATGCCACGATACCGCAGATACGTGATTCAGAACTGAATGGTTGCAAGCATTAATCGAGTGAAATACACTGTAGCAACTCCGTCTCAGTTAGTGTTGTGTCGCTGTTACTGCTCCTGATGTCCACAATGTTTACTGAATGGTGTCTTCCACTTGTCTATAGTAGACATCTTGGTACCTGCACCACATTGCACACAGTTTCTGTCTTTTGACACTTGTAAATAAAATCACATACTGTCATTAGCACTTGCGATACTCCAGCGTAGATGCACGACCAATATTATATATCTAATAGTCTTCAATGAACTATGGACTGGACAATCGTAACTGAGAATATGGACAAAATGTGAAATGTCGTAGAAAAGGCGTTGAAACGCCAGGCTCAGTAAGTTACTGTGAATGTGTTGCACCTGTCACAGGATTTTGTTGTGATAGCGCACTGTATTTCTAACTGAACAATGACACAAAAACTCGAAAATGTATTTCAAGAAAAAAAGGCGATTCCCGTGGACAGATCTGTATTCCTGTGGTCGCGGTGTAGCCTGAAGCGTCGGGGTCACACAGCACTACTGAATGCAGCTGCCGTGCTAATTGTTACTAATCCCAAGCCCACATCCTAACATCGGGCCCGGCCGCAAACCGCAGTACAGTACCATATCCAGATATGTGGACTGGAGGCAATGAAGAAGCTTAAGTATGACAACTGTGGATCACCGCAAAACACTTGCTACAATTGGACTGCAACATCATTATAAGCAGATAATAAATTATTCGAAAATATGGCAAATTTGAAATATCTGGCAATAACTGTAAGAAATCAAAATTATATTCACGAAGAAATAAACAGCACAGTAAATCCTGAAAATGTCTGCTGCACTTCAAAACACAATCGATTCTCTTTGGACTTCTCACCTAAAACGTTAAGACGCAAATAATACGCAGACGTATAACCTAATGTTTGTTGAACACAAGAAGGTGATGTCTCAGGCCAAGGGAAGTAAAGTATATAGTGAGACGGTCTTTGTGAGCCGGGAGTTTAAATGGATCTTTGAATGTAAAGGTTAGGAAGTAAGAAGAGAATGGACATCAATACAAAATGAGGGTTTTAAAAATTTTCAAATTTAGAATGCTGATGTTCTGGGAAGTTTTGCTGTGTCGATTAATGGTTGTCGATGTTCCGAGATGGACGGTAGCAACACAATCTTCAGGGTCAAGCACTCCGAGAAAGACTGGACAACACGACAATGAAATGGATGCACTGCGATCCTTCGAAACCTCGGTAACCTGCACTAATTTAGCCTGTCAACTGACACGGTGTAATATTCCATAAAACCCGAATCTTCGAAACTGATGTTGTTTGAAAAGGCTACGTGCAACAGGAAGTTCTCAGTTCAGGCCTGTAAGCATGTTCAATATGAGATCTATGCAGACTAACTTAGCGGTAACTTATAGCTCGACACACAGCTTGTCCGATCCGGTCTCAATAACATGCATAATAACTGAGTCCTGGCTTTGAACACGCGTCTATTTGGATGCGGTTAACTCGAAATGAAATCGCACCAGCGCTGACGATGTCACCTGAATGGTGACCCTCAACACGTGTCTCTTTCAAACAAACGCACTGTCAAAAGACCCTGAATGTGACAGTGGGGCTAACAGCAGTGTAAATAATGAAGTGAATGTGGTCACCCCAAGTGTACACATGTTGATGTCTATTATCCACTGTTTGTGCTTTATTAATCGACACTGTTTCAAATGCAGACATTAAAAAGATGGTAAGATAATCACAAATCGAAGACAGTCAGGGGTTTTGAAGGCCGAGGGAGAGTCTTACTTAAATTAATATTCCGGATATCATTGGAGATATATCTTAACTTCCATCTACAGAGCCATTCAATATCTCTTTCACTTTTACTTAATTTTAAAATATCTCAGTCGAAATCTGTCATACCTGCATCGCTAAATGTAGGCTTACGTCTAATGCCATAGTAATGGAGTACAGGTTTTATTGCCGTTACGTTATGTTCCACGTTAAGTCACTTACCAGGCAGTAGTCAATTGATCAAGGAGAAGTCTTTTGGTTTTGATACACGTTAAATTAGACACCAGCTAACAGGTGATAATATTAAATTTGCTAATATTTAGCGCGATGTAAATACCTTAAGATTTTGCCTCACTTGTTCATTTTATATCACTTAAATTTAAATCACACAGCCTATTTTTGTTGTTCCAATTATTGCTGCTGGTCTTATATATTTATTATTATTACTATTATTACTTGTATTATCATTTCATATTAAGTGGGTATCTTGTTAACGCGTCATAGCACGCTTCTGGTTGTAGACAGAGAAGACAGGATGAAGTTGTGGCCGGTACCTGTGAACATAATGAATACGCCAAGGCGGACAGCAGACCAAGCTTGGGCCCTCAGCGTAAGAGATGGGCGTACGGCTAAAAATTCCCTACCGTATATATTTCATTGGACTTGAACGCATAGTAGGGAACTACATAGCACGGACATGAGGTGTGGTATAAACTGGAATGTCTGGTGTCTCTGTAGGTTAGTAAACTGAAATAAGGTATAAGGCTAAATTAGATTAGTTGGAAAAATAGTGGCACTGAAACAGCAGGAAATAATAATCCGTTACAGTAAGGATTTTTCATACATCATTCGGAAAGCATGTCAGCTCTTACTATGAAATGTTTGTTAGGGAAAGGATGTCATGTACAGCTTTAACATGTCCATGATGTGAGATTATTCTTCTATGTCTCAAATCGACCCATCCTTTGAAACTGTGGAAATGTTCACGTGTTAATGAACGATACTAAACCTTCTCAAAGAAATTAAGAGAAGAATAAATATGGCAAATACTTGCTACTTTTCGGCTCAAAAAACTCCACTCTACCTAAAGCATAAATACTGAAGCACTCATAACGGCAATTGCCTCACACTGGGACAAGAACTTACAAAATATCTTGCTGAGGAAAATATTTGGACATGAAATGGAAGAATAGTGACACATCATAGAAAAATGCAGAACTATGAGCTTTATGATTTATAATCGTTGTTAATGACTTCGTTCAGAATGATGCAAGTAAGGGAAACAAGTTAGACAAAGCTTTGAGCACGAGTGAGAGTGAATGGGAATTCACGCAAGATTTTGGTAGCTAACCCTAAAAGAAAGGAATAATTCCGAAAACACGCCGTAAATTCGAAGATAATATTGAAAAGTTTCAAATAAGTAATATATGAGGTTCCGGATTTGAGCGATTCTGATCGGGGAAAAGGCTAGTTGCGGGCTGCTGTTAAAATGGTAAAGATCCTTCGTATTCCTTACCAGGCAGAGACTTTCTTGGCTTCCTGAGCTATTAATAGCTTCTCGAGAAATTTAGTACTGTAGAATATTAGTCTACATTTAAAGTTATATCATTTGTTTAACTAGAACACAGGCTAGTAGTATAGCTTCTGGTGACGAAAACACAGGTTGGCCGACATATATACGAACATATGGGTGATTTCCGAAAATATAGCATATCACCATGAGGGGGGCACCCTTCTCTCTGTTAGTTGGCATAACACAATTGAGCAGGTCAAGAGGCAATAACTCATTGTGAATTCACCCTTCACGTTTGCACTCGGACTCTTCTCCCCATTGTCGTTCTATTTAGCATTTTCATTCAGTACTATGCAGACCCTATAGCACGATATACACCCACATCAACCCTCTTGGTAAATTCATGGGATTCGCCCCTCAAAAGTATTATTTGCACTCGCTGATACCAGTTGTAGGAAATGAGAAGTGACTGAGTACAATACATTTTGGATGCGAGCAGTCGTAAGGAGACTCCTTCCGAGGACAGATCCTGTAGGTCACTTACATGGACACAGACACAGATACAGACAGACACAGACACATAGACACAGACGCATACACAGACACAGATACATAGACACAGACACATAGACAGATACATAGACACAGACACATAGACAGAGACACAGATACAGACACATAGACACAGACAGATACAGACACATAGACACAGACACGCATACTGTAAATCTGACTGCAGGGTGAAAAGGAACCGTGGGAAAAACCTGTACCTATGCCATATCGGTTCCTACAGAAGATTCAAAATGACAGTAAAAGAAGTAACTGACAAAGTCACACTTCTGTAAGTGAAGGAAAGCAATATTTCCAAATCACACTGGATCAGATATGTTTGACAGTTTCGTACTGTCAAACATATTTGTAGCTGTCACATATGTATTGTATGGACACAGCAAACATCACGACAAGTCTGCGTCCAATATATCACTTGGTTGTCTGAAATGCTTCTGCATCAATCGGCAAGCTTAATAAGGGTTTTGCGGAAATTACATACAGCTACGTAACGTTCTACAAAGCGCTTTACGCTCGCGTGTTTAGAGACATATTTACACATCAAATTTCAGACTCCCATATCACATGCCACCAATGCCAATCTAAACTCAGAAGTTGGTACGGAAGTCGTTTTGTTATATTTATGATTTCATAATTTTAGCAATACGTTTGTGCGGTTCTCATTGCCCGGTTTTCGTAACAAGTTTCAAGAAATTCTATAAAGTTGTTTCGAGAGTAATTACTGGCACAGGCTTATTATGGGCACAGGCTTATTACGGGCACAGGCTTATTATGGGCACAGGCTTATTACGGGCACAGGCTTATTACAGGCACAGGCTTATTACAGGCACAGGCTTATTACGGGCACAGGCTTATTACGGGCAGAGGCTTATTACAGGCACAGGCGTATTATGGGCACAGGCTTATTACAGGTACAGACTTATTACGGGCACAGGCTTATTATGGGCACAGGCTTATTACAGGCACAGGCTTATTACGGGCACAGGCTTATTATAGGCACAGGCTTATTACGGGCACAGGCTTATTACAGGCACAGGCTTATTACGGGCAGAGGCTTATTACAGGCACAGGCTTATTATGCGTACAGGCTTATTACTGGCACAGGTTTGTTCCCAAAGGCGCAATTGAAGACAACTGTCCTCTCATTCATAACAAATGCTACGTATCAAGAAACAGGCTAAGTAATGCATCTCATGCGACAATACACGTCAGTTGCATTATGGTAGCAGAACCCAAAGATTCGACAAAGCTCCTCATGATACACGATTCCGAGCCAGGTTTATCAAATTTCCATCCAGACAACCCGTCTACTTGCGAGGTATTTTAAAGTCATTTTCCAACTTTTTTACCCGTGCAAGTAGGCGTTTTACAAGAGACTTCCCTAGCACGGTTTCGTCTCCCGCATTCCTAGGCTATGTTCAGCCTGTCGTATGTAGCCTGCTAGATTTAAATCTTCTAACAATACTACATGACCTCTATAAATTACGTACTTATTTCCGTGTTATACCCAGAATTTTTCATCAACTTCATCTGAATTAGGTTAAAAAATTTTCTTGCGGCCTTTATTTACTGACACGGCAATAAATATTTACGGAATTGACGCTTCTCAGAATCCATCACAAAGTCCGCTGATATTTGTGTTGTGCCAATTGCCTATGCGTAAATTTGGCGTGGGCGTTCCGAAACTGAGCACAGCGGAAATGTTACGTGGAAGACGCACCTCAGCACTAACGTGGCGGCAGTCGCTATGCAGTATCAGTTATGTTGTTTTTCTTGAAGCGAATGGATATACAGTGCAGTAAATTGGATAATACGTAATCCCTGAACTTACTGGAATGTTTTCCGAATTACCGAATTAATCAGGGGGTCCTTATGAAGTCTTTTGATGCTAATATTTTCCACCTATTTTGCGTGTTTATATAGAATAGGTTCTCCCATGCTTCCTTACAAATCCACTTTGCTAAATTCTGCAAGTGATTGGCGTATAGTGTCACTAGATGGCAGGACAAGTTTCTTTACGCTTATAATGACATGTGTGGGGAAGTAGAACACTTTGCAGCGACATACCTTGTTCGTAGCATGCAGAGTGCTGATCAAGATGTAGCGCTGTCTTGTTTGCCGCAGATACTGCTAGTCATATTTCACTAGCAAGGACACTCACTGACATGACGCTGCCAGCCATGTGTGTTTGCGTACGGAAGAGCTTATAAATTCTTCAACATTTCAATAAAAGTTGGGATCGAGTCCAAGTTTTATGATGTGTTAGGGGATGTGCGAACTAGCAGTTGTGGCAGTAACATGTGGTAAGAGTCTGTTACTCGAAGACACCGCGACTCATGTGGTAGAAAACTGTTCTCTGACTTAACTTGTGCCAGACTGGGGATGCCCAGCCTAGTGTTCCATTCACTGTTGTACTTTGTGGATCAGTGTTATGCCACGTCTAGATTTTTTATTCATTCCGCTTATTTTGCGGTGTTGCTTCACCTACTGAATTTACGTGGTTTAGAATAAGATGGAGTAGAATTTTGAATCACTGCCTTTATCTTTAAGGTATTTTATAACGATTCTGGAAGCCAGTGGTTGACGTGCAGCGGCAAAGGTGAAGGGATGCTGATGAAGACAAAAGTTGAGTATTATGGCAGTCAGAAGGAGACAGGCAATTGTGGTCTATTTCAAGACACTGTCCACGCGCTGGTCTCGACAAACCGAGAAAAACAATGAAGAATATTAATTGTTATTGCTGGAATTTATCAGTTTGTTTGTTTGTTTTACTTGATACTGCATATATTCCAAGAGATAGAGAGATAAGAGGTGTTTCACTCAACATTACTGTCAATTGCTAAGCTTAAGCTGCACGTTTTCGGTGGTCGGTAAATTTAATGGGAGTTTGGAGTATTGAAGGAATGATACTGACAGTGCAGAATCAAAGCCTGGGGGGGGGGGGGATCCTCCTCCGGTTCAGTGTACACAGCACAAATCTCACACGGACTGCCCTACACCAAATTTATAAAATCTTCATGAAATGCAGTCAATATTAACGTGACTTCATTTAGAAGGAAGTTAAATATATGTAGGTTCTTACATTGCCACTTAGCAGCTCATGTAAGAACCTATCCGAGGTTGATTGCCCTACATAAATTTTGAATACAATTCCTTTCCTCTTTCACCACTATGACGACTTATGTCATTATAACAGACTCGTACTTTCTTATTCTTATTGTAACCTAGCCTAACCTAACCTAACCTAACCTTCCTCTCTGTTTCTTTCGCACATGAGAGACCTACGAATTCACGTTGTGATTTCGTTTTGACACTGAAGTGCAGTAGGCCATGTAACATTTATTTTAGCACCAAAATGCAGACTTCATTCTACATGAGAAAAGCATCTGGTATTTCGTGGACCAATCAGATGTACATACCAACAGGCAGGGAACTTCAAGAGTGGATGAGCAAAACAAATATCCAGGAATTTTCCTCCAACAGATTAATCTTCAGTCTATTTAAAAAAAAAAAAAAAAAAAAGGAAAAAAATTTTGGTATATAAACAAACAAAAAAAGGGTAGTATTCTGAAACGATATATCGCGTTCTTTATGTCAAAACTGTTGATTTTTTTTTAATAAACCAAAAACCTTTTTCCATT
>Ga0123352_10014492_pt1 | contig 12555 bp, 7 predicted proteins | sample TergutLab28metaG_FD_89700 | JGI IMG/M metagenome (GOLD analysis project Ga0123352, IMG submission 89700) | Labiotermes labralis P1 segment gut microbial communities from Petit-Saut dam, French Guiana - Lab288 P1 | ecosystem: Host-associated > Arthropoda: Insects > Digestive system > Gut ... | reverse complement strand
GCAGCGCCCCACAACCGCTACCAACCACATCCAGCAGAACCAACGCAGCACACCACGTGCAGTAACACACGTCTTGGTCTCCTGAAGATGGGCATAATGATGCCCGAAACATGTTGAGAAAGTATTCATAATAAACATCTAACTGTTGCATCTTGTTGGTTTTCTCTCTCGCTTCACAATTTGCTCACGATGCACGGTCACAGAAACCTAAAGCTAACTTTCACTATTGCACCCAAGTCTGACACCCTTCTGGTCAAGACAGGCCGACCCAAGAAGTACAAGTTCCTTCGACGGTTGCGCTAACTAAAAATTCATTGCACTCATACAAAAAAAATTATTAAGAAACACACAGAAAATTATCTTCTAAATGTCGTGCTGGATCAGGCAGAGTAACACGGCTTAGTTAAGCACAGGGTCATATGACGTATGACTGTAGAAAATATATGACAGATACAGGCCAAGTCGCATTTGTAATTATTTATGTTTATGCAATTTATTGCATATCTATTTCTATATATGGTTTGAGGTTCTGAAGACTTTGACGATTCACATTGTGGTCTTGTGGTTCATGAAAACAGTGACGACGGGTGGAAGTTACCAACGGTACAGAACGCAACGTCTCCGTTTTGAGGACATACTGCTTGTCCGAAACTTGGTAATCGCTTTCCGGACTATGGGATATCATACTGTTTGTCCGAAACTGGATACTAACTTTCCGGACTACGGGATATCATATTCCAAAATACTTTGAATTCAATGCTTACGAGGTTCTTGGTTATAGTAATTACAGTTCCAACAGTTCGGAAAGACAGTATTTGTGTAGACTTAAATGCTGATGGTTTCTGTAGAATTACAGTTAAAGACTTCAGACTTAAACGCGTGTAACTGAAACATTAGTACCTGAAACAGATTCCTATCTTTTAGGACACATTCAAAGTGAAAGGAAAAGAACTGCCAGATTACGAATAAATGTCTGTATAGCTGATACAATTCAGATATATCATTACGTTAACAGACACACAAACATATTACAGGTACCTTTAATAACAAAGAATTTGTATAACAGTGAAATGAATCTGATATTGTACCTAGTCGTAAAAGCGGTGTTAAAAATACATGAAGAAGCTGTCGAGAAATTTCAGTATTATTAACTGCGTTCAACATTTTGTTCACCAATATCTACTAATAAAACAAGGAATTCTGCTTGCATCAATTAATGGAAGGAAATATGGAAGTACTTCGGCCATTAATTTTATTTTGTGGCGATACAGCCCAAATTGGTTACAAGGGTTTCTAGATCACACAGACACATATAGACACACACACACAGCCGGTACGACTCCTCTGAAGCAGTGACCAGCTCGTCGCAGAGGCCGCTACCTACACAACACACAACAAACATGCTATCGGCGGGAATCAAACCCGCGATCACGGCAATCAAGCCGCTGCAGACCTACGCTTTAGACCGCACGGCCACTGGCATCAGCCTCAGCTGTTAACAGATTTGCATAAAACCCAAGACCCAGTAGAGTATTGCAGTACAGTAGCCTCAGCGACCTTGATGGAATGAAACCGTCAGGAAAAGGAAAGACGCATTTAAAAGAAACATAATTACAAGCAAAGTCAAGAAAGTGAAGGCTTTAGAGACATTTTCTGTTCAGGATGGTGTGTTGCTGTAATTGCTTGAAAATTTCCGTTAGAATACGCCACTAAAAAACCGACGAAAATCGAGAGGCTCTGCTATTTAGTATCACATACCAGATTTTGTCTAAGATGATAATATTAAAATAATATAAAAACTCATTAATGGCACAAGGAAAAAACACATAATGTCTGTTATATGCTAAGGAGAATACTGGTCTCAGAATGCAGGAGAGACGTTAAGCAGAATTACGTACAGAAATTTCGTAACCAGGCTCTATAAAACTGTAACGTAACACAGTAACTTCAGTAGCGTGGAAAGTTAGCAATATTTTGGAATGCCCGAAAGAAATTAAGATCAATTTCATAACAAAATTAAAAGCAGCTTAACTTCTAAACACGCCTGTTATATTCTGTTTACAAAATTCCTGTTCTCTAGCTAAATTTCTACATATTAAGATACGAAAAGCATAATTTGCCTAGTGTTGTGTGTGACCTTAACAGGAAGGAAGAATAAGGATTAGGGATATTTGCGACAGAGTGCTGAGCACATTACTTAGACATTAGAGGAAAGGAATAAAAAAGGCTGCAGAAATAAACTAAAAAGTACTAAATTGTCAGGATATGTAGCACGTACAGTGACGTTGAAAAATACAATATACTAATATACAATATACTAATATACAAATCTGTACGAAAGACACAACTTGAGGTTGCTAGAAGCATGCTTAAATGGGAATGTAGTATTAAGTTGGATCGTGCAGAAATATAATAATAACAATGACAATAATTAACTGCAATTGGGTTGTCACCCGCTGGCAATGGTTATTTTACGTGTAAACAAAACATGAAATGGTTACTACTGAATTCAAGCCGGGAGGGCTACATGAGAAGCATGTAGTGGCAACTTGGAATGTTGGGAGCCATCTCAGCATTTGCTTATAGACACAGGGAATCCAAGAAAAACCTGTGTCGAGGTGGCCGGTCGCAGGACCTTCCGAGTACTGACTTTTATCCATCAGTCCGTCATCTAAAGCAAAAACAGCAATACACACATATAGTCTGAAGACTGTGATAGATTCAGTTGGCTTACTATAAATGGGTTTGTTGTGATTATTATTGTGAACTTTCGCTACCATAACCTGGGTGAATTTATTTACTGGGGGTATGGATATTATTTCTGAAGAAGGACTCTGCTTCATGGAATTAGCTATTTTACAATAATCTGCAGTGCAGAGTGTGATATTTACCTGCATCACTTACTCAGACAACTTGCGAATCGGAGAATCGGAAAGTGCCGTAAGTCTGGGTTCTGACTGAAGACAACAGACTTATAGTGCCGGTGGTTCCCGTTGTGTTCAGAATGTCGAATATTACCCTCTCCTTCTGGCAGGCAGATTTCTGCATATGAATTAGTGTACTCTTGTCAAGTGTGGCTAGGTAGGCAAAGTCATTCGGTCTTAAAGATTTTACGACCGGAAGCTTTTCCACATTCACACCATGTTTGTTGACCCGGCCTTTATAACTCCACGTTAAGTTCACAGTTTGTTGAGAAAACTTAGCAGTCAAATCAGGAACACTTCGAGCAAGAATCGCGTCTTTATTCACAGAATATTACGAATTCGACCGACATTTCATGAGGCCGATACGTTTGGAATTCAGATAAATTCTATACTGTATTGTCCGAAGAAATATACAGTTTACCTTAACTTAGATTGGAACTAGAGCCGGGAAATCTCAGTCGGTAAACTGAATCGGCTACAGTCTGGTTGAGCTACCAATTGTTGCTCGATTGCCGGCAGGGGCGAGAAACATTTTTTTCCTCATGTTCAAAGCGTCTAGAAAGTCTCTGAGTTCCATCCATCCTCTATTCGGTAGGCCGGGGGCTCATTCCATGGGGGCAAAAATGCCATAATATGAAGCTAAGTAATAATCTCAATGTAGTGCTGAGGGTAGGAATGTGTGGACGCATTCCTTCAACCCGCTGTATGCCTACAGGGCGCCGTGGTTAACTATGCACATGGACAGCATACCTTTCCTTTAGTTTTAACTTACAATTAAACTGTTTAAGAGGATGTCTTATATCCGAAAGAATATCTGCCAGTTGGCACAACAATACCCCCTTCACTGTTCCTTTGAACTACGAAAAAGTAAAAGTTATTTTGTGTCAACGTTCCCTGCTTTCCGAGAGATCACAGCGTTTTTTTAAGGTTACCAGACTTGGCCAGTTTGTCTTTCTGATAAGAGAAGCATGTAGATGAAGATGAGTACGGACCATTGCTGGAATGGTATTGGCCGGTGAACACCGAAGTACTCGAAGAAAAACCTATCCCATTGCCAATTTATTCACCAGGAACCTCACAGAGACTGAGTTGGATTTGAAAATGGGCCTTCGCGGTTAGAGGCCGGCGACTTACTGCTTAAACCATGGCACAGCCTCTTGAAGAACACAACAAATCTACATTACACATAAAGATTAAGTTCCTACCGCACATGTAGCGCCGCCTGCTTCATCTAGAAAGATCAGTCGGTGAAATCTGTACATAGAAGGTAATTGCTGTTTATTGTATGCATCATATGAAACCCGTAAATTCACTGTGTGGAAAGAATCCAGATTGCGGGCACATAGCGTTATAACAGGCGATATATTTGTACATACTAACTACTAAGCTCTAAACAGTTACGTATCGTGTGCCAAGTATCATTCGAGAGAGGCAAATCAATTATTGCCACGTTGTATTAGCACACTTTTATACAATTTCCGGAGTCTTATCTCATTCATTACTTTCGTCTCATTCATTTTAAGAGACATTCTTCTTAAAGGAACGAATTAGATTTTATATTTATCGTTTGGGGGCACGCGGTGTTGCAGTTAGCTGAGGCACCGCGCTAGAAGCCGGTAGGTCGCGGGTTCAATTTCGAATTTGTCACTGACTTAATCCTTCCGGCCACACTATGGCCGTGGGGTCGACTCACCCTCTACGAGAAATGCGTACCAGGAATATTTCCTGGGGGGTAAATGCGGCCCGTACATACGGTTGACCTTACCACCTTCATGCACCAATTGTCTAGAAATTTTAGCCTCAAACTCCTGGATCCCTCAGGGCCTGTCCAGGCCTGTTAAGGGAATTCTTTACCTTTTTATGTCGTTTGTGTTGTTGAATATTTATTAGGACTGTTTTGTTTAACAGCCAACTTCAAGAACTATGAAGGGCAGACACAATTAAAATCATCAGCGCAACTGAAGACAGCCAAGAAAACAGACAACGTATGGAAAAAATTAAGAATATAAACATAATACTGAGGAAGCAGTAAATCAAAACATTTGAAGAACAGGTCGTGGACAGCCAGAAATCACACAGTATGAACTCTGTTCCCCAGGGCATATCACCTAAACCTTATAGCAAGAAAATAAGAAAGTGGCTACATGACTTAGAGATAATGGATACAAACAGGATACCCATGCAGGCACTGCAGTACAAACCTAAAGGGGGGAGAAATACAGGATGCCCGAACAAGAACGAAGGTACCAACTTCACCCTGAGGGCTAAGGAACAGGCACTACGCCTAACCCTACTGAGTTCAATATGATGATGATGATGATTATGATGATTATGATTATATCAATCCTTTGGCGCGCTCTCATCCATTCGTTGCACTCATTATACTACTCCCAAATATCTTCCTGAATGTGACATCAAGTAACCAGCAGATAAGTACCGATGTTTCGGAGGGACCTACTCTCTCCATCACAAGGGTCGATGTTGATCCGTCCTTCTGTTCCCTTTATAGGCGTGTCACAACTGGAGAACCGATCAACACATTTGTATGAAATGTAGTATTACAGAAACATGAAGAATGGTCATTCCACTTCAATTATCATTCAGACCGGACTAGACAGTTATTAACGACGACTCTCCAACCGCATATACCAAAAACAGAGCGTTTCTAGCTAAATAATTATATGCGCGAAAATATTTCGACCTGACTTAGCAAAAATCGAATTTTTAAATCGCTAATTTTCTTGGTAAGTTTTACGGGGTTGGGGCCAACTAACGATAGTAATGCGTGTGCACACATCGGAACTTTAAAGATATTGAAAATGCTTCATGTTTATTCACAAAACCAACCCATCACAGCAAGTACAAAAAAAAAACAAAGTCTTGATTCAGTTTAGAATATTCTCAAATCATATTTATCTCTAATGACAATGCTCACCTGCAATACGACTTTGCAGTACAGGTTTGTATCAACAATGAGCACAGAACACGTGTATGCACACACACACACACACACACACACACTACACATAACATTCTAGTCGTGTCTATGCCATCTCAAAGTGAACATGTTTCTTTATCAGTTTAGGCTTGCTGAAGCCTGTGACGTAATGCAGTCTTCGGTTTTAGGCAAGGGTCGTGAGTACGGGAATTTTGTGCATGACTTAAAGGGGGCAGTTTTCATACTTCAACCAAACACGAATGTGTGTTGTACGAGTTTATATTTGTTAATATCAATATAATAAAATATATATTGATTTTATATATATATATGTATATATTCGTGCTCTTAATTTACTAATCTCGTCCTATATTATTCTGACGACAGTAGCAGTATTATCTACTGAATCATACAATCTTTGGACATTGTCTAATCCGTGTTTAAAATAAAACAGTACGTTCTAATTTTTGTTTCAAACATGTAACGATGCATAAAGTTCAAAAAGTGAATAACTCCAAATTAGTCGTCCTTCAGCAGACATTTTCTGCCTTTACATCCCATCAGCTTCTTTCCTAAAATAAATAATCTCAGCAATTAACCTTTTAAAGCGTACTGGTTAGGTTAGATTATGTTAGGTTAGGTTAGGTTAGGTGATGCACCAACAGGTTTACAATTCAAGAATTTTGCTTTCTGCCCACACTGTATTTATGTGTTTTTTATTTATCTCAGAACAAATAACGACGTCTGTCCCATACAACATAAACTGATTGGTTTTTGTAACACAATTGTAAAGTGTTTACTGCGCGGTACGAACTGGATCTTTATATGAAGCAGTCTGCCTTTCGTCTTTACTGGGTTAAACAATATCAGTGCTCTGTCTCGCATTGACTGCATTTCCTTGCCACATACGTAACATGACGAACATAAATGTAAGCATACCGTGCATAACGCCTTGTGCACAAGACGCTTGTTGAATATACTTTCTGTCGCGATCAAGAATCTTGAATTGTCATTAACAGGGGTTACACGCAAATACAACTTGTGGCGGTAAAGTAGCGACGTTATTTTAAAGTTTCCTAGTCTCCTTAGGAAATGCAATGTTTGTGCCAGGAAACAGCAAGACCCTAATCGATTGAATATTCCTTCCGGCAACAACGTAATGAGAAGCAAATACCTGTCAGCACATCTATACAGCAGCAGCAAAACGGATGGGTTAAATTCCAGAACAACATACCTGGGCCGCAGTTCTGTACGCTGGGAATGCACTATACGCCATTCCGGTCATAACACTTGCAATTTTCCATGTAGCCTTCACCTAGCAGCATAGAATAAAAATACTGAAAGCGGATCCTCTCCAACCCTCATCCCCTGTACGCGCCCCTATATCCGATCCCAACAACCCTCTCTAATATCAATGGTATTCATGCACCTTTGTTGTTAACAAATTCATGACATACCTCTTTCCCTTGCATCATTTCCCCTCCTCGTTCGGAAAGTATGCAACAACATATGTCGTACACTGCGCACTGTTCGCTCTGCGCTACAAGGCATCCTTCAACTTTTTGTCTCGCTTCTTTCACTGGAATTCATGCATGCATTCTCGTCTGCATATTTAACCCCCAGAATAAAGAATGCTCGATATGACATAGTACATAACCCCTTCCTCATATCTCAGGTGTATATAACCCACCCAATCTTAATGCCGTAGAGTAGAGGTTGAGCACTGCGCGGAATTCTTTGCTGCTGTATGATGTTGACCCTAGGAACGCGCGTATGTGTGTATACCACGTCATAATTGCCCCTGAACAGACCGTAGCTTAGTAAACTACCCAGCAGAGAGCAGTGTTTCCTCATTTCGATAAGGAAACAAGAATACTGCTAAAAACATCGTCAGACATAGAGGATTTGATGAAAATTTTAGGAACAGGTTATGACAATCAATGTGACTGATAGCTAGTAACTGGAGATAAAATAAAAATCTTCCGTAAAAACTGTGAATTTTCCTGTACTGATAATCTTGAAAAAGTCCGTAACCATACATCTCTCAGCTGCAATTTGGAAACGATGTTTACTGGCACGATCGATAATCATTTAGGTACTATACATGTTTCTGATGACGATGACTACGATAATTTGCCCTGATAATGACGGCAAAACGTTCCTCTGAAACGACAATATAAGTATATAACTACCGGCTACACCCCGTCACATCCCATAATGCAGCAACATCTATCATCAATTTTATTTGCGACAATATTTTACTTAAACTGTGCACTAATTTAAGGAATATTCACCAGATTAATACATTTAAGTAGGTTCATTTATTGCCGCTGCCAGTGGCCGCGCGGTCCAGGTGTGAGTCTGCGGCCTCTCGATTGCTGGGATTGTGAGTTCGGATCCCGTCGGGGGCATGGACATCTGTCTCTTATGAGTGCTGTGTATGTTGTCAGGTACAGGTCTCTGCAACGGGCTGATCACTGGTCAAGAGGAGTCCTACTGAATGAGGTCTCTCTTACTGAGTGTGATCTTGAAACCTCAAGGATGAGGAGATCTCAGTTCCCCTAGGGCTCTCGAGCCATGAGGAAAAAGGTAAAAATATATCTATCTTAAACAGAAACTAATCATTATATAGCGATCTTCAAATACCCTCTTCTTTCAATTTTAAATCACTGTTATTCAAGTATTTTCATATTACAGGCGTCTACATATTTAAAATTATATTCAAATTAGATATAGACCTTATTGAGTATTGCCTAACCCGAACACAACCTGTATATTTTACATAGGTTATATTACTTACGTAGCCAAATCTATTTGCCTGCTCATGAAAGAATATACGAGTACCCAGTAAAGTTGACCGATTAATTCATACTTCCGAATGTCAGTTTCCCGTACAAGCGAAGTTTAGCACATGGCGTGAAATAAAATGTGCTGATCCGACAGCCGATATGCAAGACGTTGCATAGCTCACAGCACTGTAGGTATGCCATTCAGGGCTGATAGTTAGGGAATTATAACTTGTTTGCAAGAATCAAGTCTTCTTGCACCACGTGACCCTTGAAAATGGGGCAGAAACTTGTGCCGAAACGGCGGTAACCAACTACCATCCTACGATGCGTCATATCTCAAAACGAATGCCTGAAGAATTAAGAGTTCTGGCATGTTGCGCTGCGTCGGTTGGTGAACAGTTCCGGACGTTTCGGAGGACAGTAGGGTCTCCTGTCCAAGAATGCTCGACCATTAGTTTGAAGGCAATATTATCAATCGAAATATGGGGAAATATTTACCCAACGTTACAGCATAACACCCAGAAGGCGAGTCCTCAGCAAAACCGCTATGAGTACCGGAAACCTTGCAATTTGTTGTGCCCGTCACTGACTTCCAAAAAGTATTCTTTTTAAAGTTCGTTTTTTTCCCCAAAGAAGGATTATCCTGGAATCAGTGTGTCAGCTTCTGCACCGCCGATGTTTGTAGGGTGTCAAGGTTTTGTGCCAGAGTGCACGAACTTAAAATGCAGGTGAAAAAAATTCACTGCTTCCTACATAGGTGAAATCTCGTTTCCAGGAGGCTGTCAGAGATGTCGGGTAATGTGAAGGAAAAAGGTAATTAAAGTAGTGGATTGTATGTGTCGGGTCGTTCGACAACATTTTTTCTAGCCACATTTGAATCACATATTGGCTGCGACTTATAGTATTCAACTATCATCCGTGAGTCACGAGACTCATGACAAAGCCTCCTGCAACGGGATTCCACCCAAAAATGTTGAAATATTTCTTGCCTGAAAAAAAAAATCTCCTCGCTCTCTGGATCTCCGCCATGGGGATATTAAACTTAGCCTACAGTCCAGACAAACAAGCATATGTGTGTATATTTTTCGGAAGTCCATGAGCTGCACACTATAATACAAGTCTGTGACCAGACAGTGACTGGAATAACATAGAAGCACAGGGAAACTAAACTTGTGAAGGGAAATGGTTGAAAACAATCTGATTCTATCCCGACACTCATTTCGGTTCTGCGATGTGAAGATGCTGAATTTCCGTCTGTAAGATTATTATCTTGAAACTATTTCAATGTCTTAACTCTTGACTTGGAACGCTACGGCTCGGAGGATGTAACTAAACGGAGGGGGATGTGCAGCCACACTTGAAATTGACGTCGAAAATTTGGCTGATGAAATTTAAAGCACCGCTGACCTTTCAGAACGGCGTACCATGATTCAGTGTGACAAGACGGCAGGCTAAAATTACTAAAAACAATCACTGAGTGCGTTACGGATCAGCAAAAATGGTAATAAAAAAAACATTTCTGGGAAAAGAATCTCTGGGAATTTTACTGTGTTCTTCTACCATCTATTTGCAAGAAGAAGAGTTTACAGCAATTTACATCACAAAAACTAAGCTTCGAAGCCTGCTGCAAACACAGCTGACTTAAGACGTAACATTTCAAACACGCGATCACGGTTTGAAGAAATTCAAAAACTTGTGCCAAGTCAAGGTCCACATTACTAGAGACACTTCTTGTTTGCATTGTGTTAATACTCAATAAAGGCATCATTTCAGATATGATAACATGATGTAGAGTTGGTATACATCGACAACTACTTTAATTTAATGCTGTTTTTTTCTCACGTTTGTCCTTCACAGAACTTCTGTGTAACACAAAATTCAATAACTAATTAACCAAATAAATTACACCGCACATAAACCAAACGTCGATCTCTAAATGTTTACGAAACAGTGGCTTTCCACAGGCACTAACACGAAGTAAAAACACCAGCACTGTAAAACATAACTCAATAGTCACAAGTACCAACATGACGAAGGCAAATCCTACGAGTAAATAACACAACTTTTAAGAAGTATTCGCACATTAAAACCGGAATTATTATAAAGTCGGAGTAACTTACTTCTGTAAATTGGATTGTGTTTGACTGCTACAAAATTGAATATTCATGATGCCTTGAAAGAAAAAGACAGATATGTGCTCCAATATCAGCTGTACTAATGCCTGCCAATTTTATTTACTTATTTCTATTCATTTTTATTTTTAGTTTATGTCTAAAATTATTATAGTAAAAGACCTTTCTCTACTCTATACTTTACCATATTTTATGTATTTTATGTCCATAATTCTTATGACTTTCTTAAAGGAATCAGATCCCAATCAAATTTGCAACGTTAAGTTTCACTGGACGGTCTTGATAAGAAAAACGTCTGATGATGGCTGATTAACAAAGGTGAAACTTGTAACCTAGAAACCTTGTATGTGTTAACACTAAGTTTTAATACACATTGAAATAATGTGTTGAGAAGAACCTAATTTCATAAGCCTTAGTTACATATTAAAAACAATAATGCACTTCATTTGTACACAGCAGTAAAGTCATGAACAGGATATACTTTACGAACTCAAAATTCAACCGCTGGTCACGACCCTATCAATCCTATCCCGAGTCCCGGTCGAGCATGACAAGAAACCCTGGATCAGACCCTACAGCCTGATCCTATATCGAAAACTATTTCCAACTTAGGCATATCGACGTTTATCACGGCATGAATACCGGAAGTCAAGGTATAGCGATTCGTACTTCTTCGTAGTCGGAAAGTACCGAGTTCAAATCTCAGCCTGAAGGCCGGCTATCTAAGTACGGTACTACGTGGTCATGCTGAGCCCTTCCGAACAAATGCTACAGACGTATTTAAAATTATGACATAACATTTTACAATTTATTATTCACTATCACCAAATCGTTAGACATTACGTAAATGAGGCACTGAAAGAGCACAGAATTATCCAAGATATTTTGTACATAATATTTTTAACTGAGGTATTTATGAAATAGCCCTTTAATTTCACTTTATGTCCAAAACATAAACCGACTTTACATAAATTTCATTACATATCAGTCCTCCAAAACTTTTCTCTTATGTTCATCAAATAGGTTCCATTAAAAACGTAGAAAATATAAGTGATAAGAGAAAACTGTACCTATGATTACTACTGAAATAAATACATAAATAAATTAGGCTTTCGAAATTAAATAAATCAAGTAACAGATACACAGTGATGTACAACACCCCACTCCAATATATGGCAACGGCACTGCCTAAACAATATCCCCCATTTTTACAGTTCAGGATTCAACCCATGCAATAACCTCAAAATATGTACATTATGACGTCAAAAGAACGAAGCCAATCAAAGAACGACAAATTGTACGCTAAATTACAAACAGCTATCTCTCGTAGCAATAACTACAATGTAATGTGACGTAAAACAAACCCAATGTGTGTATGTAATTTGATACTTCTAAGCACGAATTTCGCCTAAACAGTACACACAAAGTACCGCACAGCAATACGCTGAGCCTCCATTAAATGACGTTAATGAGGTTTAGGGATATAATCGCTGCTGATTATGGGAATTATACAAAACGCATAAATGCAAAGGGTGAGGAAGTGTAAGATTTTTAGTTTTAAGCAGTTGGCACATATTGTAAACAGTTCATTTAAAGGGTTACGTAATGCATGCAGACAAACCTATAAACAGTTTAGTGAGTGATCAATATGAACTGTGAAGGGGTAAAGGGACTTCTAACTTAGGTCGCATATTATACATCCATTATAGGTGTATGTGTGTGTGTGTGTGGTGTGTGTGTGTGTGTGTGTGTGGTGTGTGTGTGTGTGGTGT
>Ga0123352_10014489_pt1 | contig 12556 bp, 17 predicted proteins | sample TergutLab28metaG_FD_89700 | JGI IMG/M metagenome (GOLD analysis project Ga0123352, IMG submission 89700) | Labiotermes labralis P1 segment gut microbial communities from Petit-Saut dam, French Guiana - Lab288 P1 | ecosystem: Host-associated > Arthropoda: Insects > Digestive system > Gut ... | reverse complement strand
TAATGCCAAGATGAATGCAATGCTCTTTTTCATGCGGGGACACCCTCTCTTTGTGTTTGTATATGTAGACGCAGGGGGGCCGGGAAAAGTTCCATGGTGGGGAAGCGTATAGCGGGTTGAGTTGGGGGGACGGTAAGAACACAAAAAAACTACACGCACAAACCCGGAAGCGGAACCCTTTATACAGGCAACGAAAATATACGCTACGTGGTAGTTCATGCTGTTCCGGTTGTACATGACGCCGAGACCATTGGGGCGGTTTTGGTATTAACCGATGACCAATATACAATAGATGACGCTTATGTAAGTAACATGATGCATGATATAAATGAGTTTAACTATGACATTCGTAAAGATTTAAGTGAGAAAGCTAACTTAAATCTTCAAAAATGGCATCTTAGAGCACAAAAAGTATCAAAAAACTACACACTTCAAAGTGCACCACGAATCCTATTAGCAATCAAATTACATCAAGAAATTCAAAACAGAAACATTCAAGGTGGAGATCTTACCATTGATAATATTAATATTGATGACGCTCCAGTAAGAAGCAAAGAGTTAGAGGTATAAATTTATGTGGCATATGGATTCAGATACAGGAAGAATTTTACCATGTAATGCAGAATCACTTAAAGATTGCAGATATAAAGCAAAATACCATTATCCATCATATTCAGAGGCATTAGCTGCTCAAGATGAAATGTTTGGCAAACAATTCGCCAAACAAGCAAATGACCCCCATTATAATATAACTCCAAATAGTTACAGTCAGTATGCCTATTTAGAAGAATTAGAGCAAGATAAGGCAATGGAGATTGTCGAAACGACAGATGATACAGGGATTATTATAGACATATTGAATCGAAAGTTGTTCTTCTCAAATGATGGTAGATTTATCAAAGCGGCTATCAGAAATCAGCATTTCCCAAAGGATTATTTGCAGTCTTATTGTGATTTTGTTGACGATTATCAAGTTGAATTTATTGCAGACATTTATTGTTCAGGGTTGTTGACAGCAGAGCAAAAAGAACAGATGATACAGAATACGGAAAATGAAACATTGAAGAAATGGCTAATGAAAGAGCAAGAAAACGATGATGACATTGAGGACACCAAAGAAGATGATGTATTCAAGCCATTGCCTGATAGTTTTAGAGATTTGAGAAAAGAAAAGGATGACAGTTTCAAGCCATTGCCAAACAGTTTTAGAGAATGGAAATAGAGTATTGAATCTCAAGTAGTGCAACACGCAACAGAGGTACATAGTAATAATAGTAGCCGTATAGATTAACGTCTATGCGGCTTTTTCATGTCAGCATATCAAATCACACGCCCAAAAGCAATCATGTGTCTAGTCGCAATCTATGGTGTTCTAAAACGAACATAAAAAATTCGCTTTCAAAAGAGGACAAAAAGGAAGATGTGTCCTTAAAAGGTTCCTGCACCAAATCCTATCAGTATTGAAAACGATAACAATATAAAGCAGAGGACAAGCAAACTAGAAAAAGCTAGAGGTTTTACGATATTGATTTATATGTTCGCAGTAAAAAGCAAAAGCGGGCAAATAAATTTATGCAGAAAAAAGAGAGGTAAAACCTATGCAAGTAACGTTACAAGGATATAGACAGCTTGATTTCAAGTCAGACAATGGAGAGCAAGTCAAGGGAACACAACTATTTGTTTCATTCGAGGATGATACAGTCACAGGAAAGATGACAGATAAATTGTTTGTGCGGTCAGAAGTCAGATTGCCAGAGAATTTGAAACAGGGCGATGTTTTGAATTTGCAGTTTAATATGAAAGGCAAAGTACAAAGCATTAGACAGGAGCAAGATAAATCAAGTTCAATGCCATCACTCGATAACAAAAAACAGTAGGAACGATTGGGGGGATTTTTACATCTCCCCATTTTTTATAAAGGAGATTCGTAGATGAATAAAAGAATTATCATTCTAAAATGGGTTGTGGTCATTGCTTGCACGGTTTGGGTGATTGCGTTGTATCTCAACTCTGGAAATATAGGAAATTCAGTATTGAGCGTTCTAGCATATTTCGTTTTGTTCATTGTTTCGATTAGTGGATGGATGGTCATTGTCTTTTTATGTGCAACCAGTCATTTAGCAAAGATGGTGATAGCTCGAAAGATGGTGATAGCTCGAAAGATGGAGCAAGCAGAAAAGCAGTTGGGCAATATAGCAGATACACAGATAGAATCATACAGGCGAAGAATCAAAGGCGATTACATTACAATGAAGTTTCGGTCAAAAGGTGTTCCAGTTGAAGATTGGGAAAAGAAACGCAGTTGCATCCAAAGTGCATTGAACTATACAATTATCAGCGATTTTTCAAATTACAAGGGGAATTGGGATATTATCACGTTTGACGCCAGAAAAGGAAGAATTGAGGAAAGCGAAAAGAGGTTATTTGAGGATGGAATTTAGTTTGGGGTATGATTTAGTAGCATGGCAAAATTACGGTATTAAGAAAAAGATAGTCACAGATATATCAGCAGGCACAAACAGTCATATGTTAATCAATGGTTCTAGTGGGAGCGGAAAAACATACCTACAAAGTCAACTATTTGCAAAGCTAACGCAGGCAGACACAGAATCAGTATTTTACTTTGCAGATTATAAGCAAGACGATTCCTATGAGCATTTGAGAAGTCAAGCCAGATATTTTGGGTATGAGAACACATTAAAGGCGTTAGATATTGTATACGGCACTATGAAAGCAAGGATTGCAGGAGAGGACAAAACAAGGCATCAAGTGACATTGATATGGGATGAGTATGCAGCTAACGTACTGGCGTTATATAATGAGGACAAGAAGAAAGCAGAGGAAGTTATGAGAAAGGTATCAGAAATTTTAATGCTCGCTAGAAGTGTTTGCGTGAGATTGATAGTCAGTTGCCAAATCGCTTTTGCATCATCATTTCCACAAGGGTCAAGATTAAATTTCGGTGTGATTTGTATTTTAGGGGGATTCAATAAGGGCATCTATGAGATGTTAATGCCAGAGTACATGGATAAGGTCAAGCAGAGAGTACAGCAAAGGGATTTTGGAAAAGGCGAGGGGTCAATTTTATTACAGAGTTCAGAGCTACACTTCATCAAGGTTGGCGAAGTAACAGACATAGCAAAGATGGAGCGAACTTGTAAATTTGCCTTGAAATAAAATAAAACGTACACATTTATCTGACCCATAAATGTGTACGTTTTTCGTTATGAACTTATTTATGCAATCTTTTCTGTAACATTGAAATGTTCATCAAATGAACCTGATTCATTTTCAACAATCACACGATTGACATATTGAATTGTTTTTTTACGTTGTTGTTCCAACGACAAATCTGAATGAAAATAAAATGTCGTTTTACACTGATTGTGATTACAACGACAAAATTCATCTGCATAATGATTGTTGATAAAATTTTGCAAATCCTGCAAACTCAAACTACTGTCAAATGCGTCAATAAAAAATGCGTTACAACAATCAATATTTTCATAGAAATAAAAATCGTTCAACGTGTCAAAATAATATGTAAAAACATATTGATCGTTTTGACGAACGTGTTGATGTGCATTTATTGCATCATTTGATTGTACATATACGATATTAAATTGTTTCATGTTTTTTATAAATCCTCGTTTCTGTAATTAAAATTATTTTTTGTAGCAAAATATTCTGACCAGATTCTATTCGTTCTCGTTCCTCCTTTCGCCTATATTATACCAAAGAGATTTATGTCCTCGCTACAACATTTGAAAAAAAGTTAAAAAATATTGTCAGCACCCAATTTCATAGCGCGCCAGACAACCAGATTTACGCTTCTAGCGTGTCCAGTTCATTGCGTATATGATTGTATGATATGGGTCGAGAGCGTTCTAGTGGGTGTTCTGGATTGTCTGCAACCTGTGGCATAAGTATATAGTAGTATATAGTAATAATAGTTGAGATAGCTTGATGGTGGATTCTGTGGCAGAGAGTTCACTGTCATTTTTTGTGGGCAGAAGTGAGCTGAAAGAAAAAATATTTTGAGTTGGTATAATATAAGTAGCAGAGGAAAACAGATTAAGGGTCGAACAGATAGGAGCGTGATAGATGGTCTAGTTTAGTTGGCTAAAGTGAAAGGTGTTTCGTGCGAGCGTTAGCGGAGCACAGAAACACCTATGTTGATTTTTAGTATTACATCAACATACGTCACACGACACACCCTCCAGTTCCCATTAGACAAGCACACCCAACCATCATTGGTTGACTTGTCTACTTGATTACAGGATGGCCAAAGACAGAAATGATATTAGAAGTGTGTAGCTTCGCTTGAGGCTACAAATCTAACAAGAAAGGGTTTTCTACGATGAAACCAAAGAAACCACAGCAGAGGTTATCTGCAAAAATTTTATTAAAATATAAGCGAGGTAAGCAATTTGAACGACAAGCTATTAACACCGTATGAAGAAATGCACGGAGGGCCAAATGACAAAGGCAGTTACACTACGCACAGGAGATATTTCTTGACAATCAACAACCCAAAGCCTATTTTTAGCCATGAGTACATCAAAGAGATGTTGGGGCAGTTGAACATTTCTTTTTGGGCGATGTGTGATGAGGTATCAGAAAGTGGAACAGAGCATACCCATCTTTATTGGGAAAGTCCAAATGTCATCAGATGGGATACTGTAAAGAAGTTGTTTCATACGGCACACATTCAGCCAGCGTTTGGAACTCCACAGCAATCAAGGGATTACTTATTAAAGCAAGGTGATTATGCTCACAAGGCAGAAACAAGCATTGATGGTACTTTTGAAGAATGGGGCAAAATTTCAGAGCATAGACAAGGCAAGCGAACTGATTGGGATATTGCAAAAGAGATGTTTGAGGATGGCAACAATGTCTATGATGTTATTAAGATTCTCCCACATTTGGCAAGTAAAGATGTTGCGTTGGGTCGATTGCGAGAGATGATTATTGAGGAAAAGTATATAGACGTGGAAAGGGATTTAGAGGTTGTCTATATTCAAGGTAAAACTGGTTGGGGTAAGTCAAGATATGTTACGGGCAAATATGGACATAGAAACATTTGCAGAATCACAGATTACAAGCACGGTTGTTTTAATAAGTATAAATGTGAGGATGTAATGGTTTTTGAAGAGTTTGCAAGTCACTTCAGCATGACAGAGATTTTGAATTTTTTAGATCGTTATCCTTTAGAGCTGCCCTGCAAATATTTCAATAAAATTGCTTGCTATAATAAGGTTTATATTATCAGCAATTTGCGACTAGAAGAGCAGTATGCGGATATAAAAAAGAAAAATCCTGACGTTTATGGAGCATGGTTACGCAGAATCAGTAAAGTCATGGTTTTTACTGGATTGGGCGAATATAATACATATTCCACAGAGGAATATCTCAAGGCAGTAAAAAATAATTCATTGGGTAAGCAATCGGAATTATTTGAGCCAGTAGACCAAAAGGACATAGAAGACTTTGACGATATGTAAGATATTGTCTGGTTGGAGTGGAAGTAAATGGGTGGGGAGTATTCTCCACTCATTTTTTATTGGAAAAATGGCTGAATCCCTGTAATTTCAATGCTTTCATATGTGTCTGCCTATGCGCTTTCAGTCGTCTGTATATATGCACAAGCAAAATCTAAAAAGTCAATAAAACTTTGTGCAAAAAGACAATGAGTTTTGGCTAGTTTTTCAATTTGACTTCGTATAATAAAGGTATGGATTTAATCCAAATACTTTTATTAAAGGAGCATGAAAATGCCAAAAATGGTACTTACAAACGAACTTCTGAACGAAAACGAGGACTTCTACTTCGACGAGCAGAACATTGATTGGGTCACAGACGAACATGATACCAGTTGGATGGATTTGTTCGATGAAACTCATGGGGGTATATGTCCAACCTGTAGGAGTGTGATTATTTGCGAAAAATAAACATACCCCCAATCACTTCCATCGAAAACGCTTTGAGCGTTTATTATCGTTATCCAGAATTGGGAAATAAGCAGATTATTGAACTTTTCGGGGATATTTCACATACTACTGTTGCAAAAATCAAGAAGTATGTCAAGGACGAACAGTATCAGAGAGATATTTTTTCATACGGAGCGAACACCGTAAACACAGAAGTCGCATATCAAGTCTTTGGGTTAGATATTAGCGATTTAGAAAGTAGATTAGAAAAAATTAGGGCATTAGATTTGCCTGCATAAAAAATAATATTGTGAAAATCGGCTATTCTTCACTTTAGTATTGTAAATCGTGAAATTCCTGTTATAATGCTAAACACGAAAACCACAAAATAGCCGATTTTTCAGAAAGGACAACACAATATATGCCGAAATATCCGGTTAAATATAAGGGAAAGAACGTAAAGAACAAAGAGGGTCAACAAAAATACAGGGTGTTTGTCAGTTATACTTGTAATGAAACAGGCGAACACAAAAAACTGTCACAGGTCGTATTTGGGCAAGAGGACGCAAAAACAGTTGAGCGCAATTTTGAAAAAGGCAAATAAAAGAGGGGGGTCATATTCAACAGAGGATGACTGTACAGCAGTTATATGATGAATACATGGCATCTAAAAAGCGGTCAACAAGAGAATCAACGCTAGAATCAAATCGTCGTGATTATCGCTTGCACATTGAACCCATGCTGGCAGATGTGTACATCGACGCATTAACAGTTAGGTTGTTTCAAAAATGGAAAATATATATAGAGGGAAAGGAACAGTTGGCGTTAAGGTCAAGGCAACACGCATATGGAACATTACGAGCAATGTTAAATTGGGGGGTAAAAATGGAGTATATCGAAAAGAATAATCTGACAAAATTAGGAACGTTCACAGATTCAATGTATGTTAAACCAAAGGTAAAATTTTATACGGCAGAGGAATTTAAGAAGTTTATCAGCGTAGCGAAAGAACACGCAGAAGAACATGAGCAGAAACACAAGGATTATTCAGAGTGGGAGTATTATGTGTTCTTCAATATTTTATTCTACACAGGGTTGCGAAAAGGTGAATGTCATGGTTTAAGGTGGAGCGATATAGACTTTGAAAGTGCGTTGTTAAACGTTGAGCGCAGTATTTTACAGAAATACAGTAAGTCAGAGAGAGTTGATATAATCACACCGCCAAAGACAAAATCATCTATACGCACGTTGCAAATACCTCAACCTTTGATTGATATTTTGAAAACACATAAGGAGCGCAAAAAGCAGTTGAGAGGTTTTAGCGAAGATGATTTGATTTGCAGTAGTGGCGAAAGATGTTTGAGAGATGGGTCAATTTACAACAGAAAAGTACAGTTTGCAGGGTTGGCAGGAATAAAACAGATTCGTGTACACGATTTTAGGCATTCACACGTTAGCGTATTAGCAAATGCAGGAATCAACATACAGGAGATTGCGAGAAGATTAGGACACACAAGAGTTGAGGAAACATGGAATACATACAGTCATTTGTATTCACGAGAGGAAGAAAAAGCAGTCGATATATTGAACGCAATCGCATAAGAAAAGATGATGACCACACCGTAAAAAGTATGGTCATCATTTGTCATTTTTGGGGGCATCGACTAGCGGTTCTGAAAACTCATTCGTACACAATTCGTACACGGCGGGAAAGCAAAACCCGCAACCCATTGAAACTACAAGGATTGCGGGAATTTTGGCAGGGGCAGAAGGACTTGAACCCTCGGCACGCGGTTTTGGAGACCGCTGCTCTACCAACTGAGCTATACCCCTTTAGGTGCATACGTTTCCTGCGGAAAACGTATTAGTTCGCTTCGCTCACGATGCACCTCCAAAGGGGGACTGGTCCCCCTTTGGGGAACCCCCTAGCCTCCGGCGGGGTCTAAAGGCAAGGGCATTTCCCTTTGAAGCGAATAACGGTTTGGTGCAGTACGCAACCTCCCCGGTAGTGAGCTGGTGGGCCTTCGGGGACTTGAACCCGGGACCGTCCGGTTATGAGCCGGATGCTCTAACCAACTGAGCTAAAGGCCCGTGCATACGGCGGGTTGCCCCGCTCGCAACACATAGTGTACCACATCTCCCGCCTCATGGCAAGAGGTAATTTTTCGCCCGCAGTTTTTGCAAAAGAAACTGCGGGCGATTTCTTCCATCAAAAGAACCCCTAGCGGCTTTTCGCAATACACATCAGCGCAATCACGCCAACGCCCGTGTGCGAACCGATAACGGGACCGACATAGCTGATGACCACATCTTTCACGCCCAGCTTTTCCTTTATTTGTTCGCCTAGCCATACGGCCTCATCTTCACAGGCACTATGGCTGATGTAGACGGTCTGATTCGCAATATCTACCGCATTCTCTTTCGCTAAGTCCACCAGTTTGAGCAAAGCCGCCTGACGGCCCCGCACCTTGTCCATGGGTACGAGATGGCCTGTATCGTTGACACGCAAAATCGGCTTCACGCCCAACATCCCGCCCAAGACAGCCTGTGCGGCGGAAATACGGCCGCCTCTTTTCAGATGACCCAAATCGTTGATAGTGAAATAATGTGCCACTTTCAGCTTAGTATCCTCGGCCCAGTCTCTGACCTCGTCAATGCTCTTCCCTGCGGCACGCATCTCAGCGGCACCACGGACAATCAAGCCCTCGCCCAAGGAAGCGGCGGCCGTGTCCACCACGTAAATTTTTCTGTCCGGGTACTTTTCGGACATCTCTTGCGCGGCCATGACGGCGGCGTTATAAGTCATGGAGAGACCGGAGGAGAAAACAAGATTCAACACGTCTTTCCCCGCTTGCAGAGCCGGCTCGTAGAGCTCTATGTACTCACCGATGTTGGCCGCATTCGTCGTGGGCATGGCCCCGTCTTGGATGCGCTTGTAAAACTCTACGACATCCATCTCCTTGAAGCTCTCGTCGCCGATGTTAAACCCGAGGGGTAGGACGATGACATCTAAGGGCTTCAAAATCTCTTCCGGCAGGTCACAGGTGTTGTTTGCGATAATGATAAATTCTGACATGGTTTTCTCTCCTTCTACACAATAATTCGATTCTTGCCTTGTACAGCATAACACATACAGAATAAAAAAGTAAAGAAAAAGATAAAATTCCCTCAGGCAAAAAATCGTTGTTTTCACGTTCGCGGCATTCACATTATCGATTATGCACCGCAGTCTGTATACCCTCGCTTTTGTTTCACGGAACCTTGTTCCTGAATTAAATAGGGTTTCACACATTATCCACAGACTTATCCACAGGGAAAATAGTTGCAAATATGCACCTGATGTTTACATAAAGTTACACATGTGTATCAATCTTGTATCCTCGACAAAAAGTGACCCCGGACACAGCGGCATCCGGGGTTGTTTGCGATTGCGCTATACCCGCTCGTTGGCGAGTTCTCTTTCTCGAAACAAGAGCGAGATACACCACAGGGCCGAGAGACCCACCAATGTGTAAATCACGCGGCTCACGACCGCTATCTGCCCGCCGAAGAGAGCCGCCACAATGTCAAAGCCGAAAATGCCCACTATGCCCCAGTTTAAGCCCCCGACAATCGCGAGGATAAGGGCGATTCGATCCATAATCATAGGGTATCCATTCCTTTCAAGTCACTCCGCGGCGGCCTATATCCAGAGAGCCATTAAGATAATGGCCGCATTCAGCAGATACACCACCGCGAGGTCAATACAGAGTTTCTTCTTGTCTTCCATCGGCATCACGCCTTCAATTTTTAATGGTTGTCCATACTAATTTACGGAGAAGCACAACGAATTATGCAGGGAAATTTTTTCAAACCTCTTGTGAGTAAGCAAAAAATAGTTTAAAATGGAAGCGATAGTAACCAACCATACATGATAGGGGTATCTGCCAATGCAACAGCCTGTGTACAAACGCATCCTGCTCAAACTTTCCGGCGAGGCCCTGTCGGGCGGCACGGGGTTCGGCTTGGATTTCGACATGATGCACCGTGTGTCCGAAGTCATCAAGGCCTGCGTAGACCAAGGCGTCCAGGTGGGCATCGTGGTCGGCGGCGGCAACTTCTGGCGGGGCGTCAAAGACGGCGACGGCAAAATGGAACGCACAAGAGCCGACCACATGGGTATGCTCGCCACCGTCATGAACAGCCTCGCGCTGGCCGATGTGTTAGAACAATGCGGCGTCTCCGTCCGTGTGCAGACGGCCTTGGAAATCCGTGCCATCGCCGAGCCTTATATCCGGCTCAAGGCGGATAAGCATCTCAAGCGCGGCCGCGTGGTCATCTTCGCCTGCGGTACGGGCAACCCCTACTTCTCCACGGACACGGCGGCCGTCCTCCGCGCGGCGGAAATCGACGCGTAGGTCATCCTTCTCGCCAAAAACGTAGACGGCGTCTACACCGCCGACCCCAACAAAGACCCCGACGCCGTGAAATACGATTCCATCACCTACGACGATGTCCTCGCCCAACACCTGCAAGTCATGGACTCCACGGCGACAAGCCTCTCCATGGACAACAACATTCCCGTCGTCCTCTTCGCCTTGGAAGACCCTTGGAACATCCTCAAAGTTGTCCAAGGCGAAAAAATCGGCACCACCGTCAAACGATAATGTAGGGGCGGCATCCTGCCGCCCGCCCTTCATTCTACATTCTAAACTCTACATTCTACATTAGCGACTGAAAGGAGCACCAAAATGAGCGAATACAAAACCTACGAAGACCGTATGCAAAAATCTATCTCCGTGTTGGAGAACCAGTTCAACTCCGTCCGGGCGGGGAGAGCCAACGCCGCCGTGCTGGACCAAATCTCCGTCCTTTACTACGGCACGCCGACTCCCGTCAAAAACGTTGCCACCATCTCCTCTCCCGACCCCAGAACCCTCGCCATCCAACCCTATGACGGCGGCATTCTGGGCGAGATTGAGAAAGCCATCCAAACCTCTGACCTCGGCATCAACCCGACGAATGACGGAAAAATCATCCGCCTGAGTTTCCCCCAGCTCACGGAAGAGCGCAGAAAAGAGTTGGCAAAGAACGTCAAAAAGTACGGCGAGGACAGCAAAGTCGCCATCCGCAACATCCGCAGAGACGCGGTAGAGTTTTTCAAAAAGCAGCAAAAGGCGTCTGAGATTACCGAAGACGACCTGAAAAACACCGAGCGGGACTTGCAAAAACTCACGGACAAATACACAAAAGAAATCGACGACCTCACGGCCAAGAAAGAGAAAGAGCTCTCGGAGCTCTAACCCCAAATCGTAGGGGCGGATTCCATATCCGCCCGGACAGGATTGTTCCATATGCGCCTATTTCGCAAATCAAAATCGGCGGGGGAGCCTGATTTAAGCAAGCTCCCCCGCCATATTGCCATCATCATGGACGGTAACGGCCGCTGGGCCAAACGCCGCGGATTGCCGCGCACGGCGGGTCACGCCGCCGGTGCGGAAAATTTCCGCGCCATCGCCACCCATTGCAAAAATATCGGCATCGAATACCTCACCGTTTACGCGTTTTCCACAGAGAATTGGAAACGCCCCCCGGATGAGGTAGCCACCATCATGGGTCTCTTGGAGAAATACCTCCGCGAAGCCATCGCCCAAATGGAGCGTGACCGCGTCAAGCTCAAATTCTTCGGTGACACGAGCGTCCTGTCCGAAGACCTCCGCACCCTCATCGCCGAAACGGAGGCCATTTCAAAGCGGTTCGAGGGCGTGCAGGTCAACATCTGCCTCAACTACGGCGGCAGAGATGAAATCTTGCGTGCAACAGAGGCCTACGCCGAAGCTTACAAAAACGGAACCGCCCCGCCCCTCACAGCGGAGAGCTTCAGCACCTACCTCTACTCCGCAAACATCCCGGACCCGGACTTAGTCATCCGCCCCTCGGGCGAGATGAGGCTCTCCAACTTCCTGCTTTGGCAATCCGCTTATAGTGAGTTCTACTTCACCAAAACCCTCTGGCCCAACTTCAACCCGCATGAACTCGACAAAGCCATCATAGCCTTTCAAGAGAGAGACAGGCGGTATGGGGGCATTTAAATCAATGTACAATTGACAATTGATAATTGACAATGAATGTGGTCTGCTTCGCAGACAAATTTAAAATCATCGCCGTAGGCGATACCACAATTGTCCATTGTACATTATCAATTGTCAATTGCAAAAAAGGGGATTCAGATATGAAAACACGCATCATCGTCGCAGCCGTCGCCATTCCCGTCTTGTTGGCGGTTATTTTCCTTTTGCCGCCTTGGGCATTCGGGATTCTTTTGGGTGCCGTTTCGGCACTCTGTGCGGTGGAATTTATGATGGCCACACGGGTTGACACAAATCCTCGCATCATCGGCTATGCGGCGGTTTCTGCATTTTTGATTCCGCTCGTACAGAGCTTCCCCGGCATCAGCATGGGCGGGCTGTTTGTTGCGCTTTTGCTGCTTATCGCCCTCTTCGTCGAGGCCATCTTGGCCTATGACACAGACAGAGCCATCCCATTTTCCTTTGTGGGTCTCACGTTCTTCGCCGGCGGGGTCATTCCGCTGCTCTTGGGAACACTTGCCGTCTTGCGCGCCATCCCGGAGGGGATGTTGTTCGGAG
>Ga0123352_10014488_pt1 | contig 12556 bp, 7 predicted proteins | sample TergutLab28metaG_FD_89700 | JGI IMG/M metagenome (GOLD analysis project Ga0123352, IMG submission 89700) | Labiotermes labralis P1 segment gut microbial communities from Petit-Saut dam, French Guiana - Lab288 P1 | ecosystem: Host-associated > Arthropoda: Insects > Digestive system > Gut ... | reverse complement strand
TCTAAAGTTGCATTTTATATATTTATTCAACAAATATAGGTACTGAATATTTTAAACATGGTATATACTCTCCGTTTTTTTTCTCTTCAAAATGCAGTTCGTTTCATAATTCTAACGTATTTGATTCCTGTATTATTCACATTTTATATACAGGGTGTGCTAAAATTAAAAAAATAATTCCGGCGCCAAAAGGTTAAGTATGAAACTGGTCTTGTGTAGGTTGATAGCCGATTGCCGTATGTTGCGGGCAGTATCGCCGCAGGAGCAGTGTAGCAGCTGGTCGTTGTTCCGTGTATGGGAGATGGATAATGAGGTTGACTTAGCTGGGGCTGTGCTCGGGATCTTTAAGCACGGCGAATGTTGAGGTTTTTACTTGGTCCAGGGTAGTTACAGTAATGTGTCTTGCATGGATAATGAAACAGATCGCCATACTCTGATAACGATGTGTATTTAACGTGTTCAAACCTGAGATTTATCATTGTAGACTTCAGTGCGTCACCCTGTCACGTGTTTCTCATATGATGCAGCAGTTATACTGTATTAACGTCACGCAAACTGTTGCAGTCATTATATGGCCCCAACTCGCCACGTGACCCACCTAGCGCCTTGTAGATTCTAACTCAGGGGTGTACAGGTTTTGAAAAAGAAAATCTAACGACCCACCTCAAAATTCTGGCCGGGAGAAGGAAGACATGAACCGAATTCCTTAATGAGGCCCCACAAGTATTAGGTGCCGCTATATGAAATTCGTCGCCATGGCGACCTGGCGCCCGGGATTTGTACACCCCTATATTAACGGATATTTTTAAAGCCAAAATCGATACGTAAACTTCAGTTTTAGACATGTCAGACATTTCGTAATCATTTCTGAATGAAAGTTCTCGACTTACTCACGTGATCTGAATTTTGATATCATCTTTCAACCTAAATTTACTTTAGGAGTACTTGTAAAAAATACTGGTTTGCACAGTTGGAGCTCATATCTAGAGCTTCATGTCGGATCCGTAGTTGGTGGAGTACGATATGAATATAATTTGATCTTCATTGTGTTCTTTCTTGTATTCCTTTAGAGTGCTTGCTAGTTTTTGACCTCCATATTCTTATCCACGTCTGACATACCCAGAGAGTTCGTGTCTCTTGTTTGTTTGTTTCTTTCTCTCTGCCTCCTTTTCTTTCCTGTCTTCCTGCCCTTCTCTTTTTGTCAGTCTTTCCTATTTACCCTCTATTTCCTTTAATCTTCCTTTCTTTCTTACTTTCTCTCCACTCCTCATTACTCTTACCTGGTTCGCTTCACTGACAATAGGATATCGGATGTCATACTTCGTCTCTGTAATGTGCAGACGTAAAAATATGAAGGTTTGAAGAGATTATTAGAGGCTCTTACGGCGAATAATGCTCTAATCTAGTCGAGTGGTCTTTCAGAAAGGACAGGTCTCTGAAACTTTGGTTTTTAAGTCGTCTGTGAAGTCGCTGATTTTTTCCGATTGGATTTTAGTTCGTAAATTTGAACATTTTGTTGGTGTATAATTTCATTTTTGAAACGTTCAAAGGTGTAAGATCGAAAGCGTTTAGACTTTGATGTGTACGTGTATGTACCATTACAGGCTATCTAGGTAGGTATTGCTTTTCGCATTTGTTAAACCCGACTGTGTGTTTTTTTTTCCTAATTGCTTATTTTCTCCTGTTTCAGGTAAGTTTCCGTGGTGCCATATTGTATCTCCAGAACTTGGTGAGTGTGTTCAACATATCACACCAGGGAAGAGCAAGTGGCATAACACAGCGATAACCTGTCACTCTTACATTGCTCCATTCCGTAATCCTTCCTGGCATTACCAGACAATGCCTTTCGGGTTAACGTGCAACCTGCTACGTCACCGTCTACCAAACTGTGCTGCATTACATGCCAGAAGGCAGTATTGTACCCCTTGCTATCTCCTTTCTTTCTGCCTTTCTTATTTTACCCTCTGTTCGTTTGTTTCTTTGCTACTTCTTTCTTTAGCGGGCTGACCAAGTCTGCAGTGCCTCGTCTCCAAAACATCAATATTAGCTGTGGATCCCACCCAATCTTTATGGTGTAAATATCGTTGTTATTTACACCGGACCCGCGGCGTGAAACTGACTTCTAGCGCCCAGGTCAGAAATGTGCGCTGCTGTATCTCCACTCCTCTTTATGGCACTGTGCTTAATAAGATACAGGAATTACCTGCAGTAACATTTTCCTTTATTCTTTATCGAGTTTTCTATCCTGTTTCCATTCTCTCTATTTCTTTTCCTGTCGTTTTTCGAAGCCTGCCCGACATAGCGATACAACTGCTACTGCAGTATCGTCAGCGAGGCTGCTGCCCTCCACAGAATGTGCACCATAACTTGGCATGTCGCATCACACAGTCCACTCAGCAGCAGGTACCGTATCTTAACTGACCGGCATTCACGCGTTCATCTCACAGCACAACAAACAGTTTACCGCCGTATCTTACAGGTCTGAACCTTTATATAGCGACTGTATACGCTGTCAGATGCTTAGCGTATCGGAACTGTCCGCTGTAATGACTCGCCCTTACTACGGCTTTGTCTTGCACAGTTTGACCGATCAGCAAGCTCTTTGAATGCTAACGTTAATGCGCCGTTAAACACACCTTCTATAGCATATCTTACGATGATAGATTCAGGGTCGAATATTGTATCTGGGTAGGTCAGTTACGGTCTTCACCACGTCAAACAATCTCTATATCTCAGACTTTTTTTTTGCACACTTTGACGCGTGTTTCTACCCTTTGTACTGTCTGTTACCCAAGAGAACGCAATTGACCTTCACAGCTTGGGTAGTCCTTTAACATTTGGGACGAAGGTAGGGGGTCAAACTTACAGGCCCCGTCAGGAACAAGAGTCTTTTGCACTGAATAACGTAGTCACGTTTTCGTTTATAAGAAGCCTAAATTCAATTCGATGCACAGCTCTAACCACACAGAACCCAACGGAAAATAACTGCATTATCTCACAAGCACAAAACACGACTGCACTTCACCCCAATGCATCTTTAGCTGCAGCACATCGGTTATTTGCTACAAACAAGGGAAGGTCGGCTTTCCCTAGTGCAAAACACTGCCAAGGTCATTTGCGAACTCCAAAAGTCGGTATCTGTGCGATAATTTTACTGCTGATTTGATGTGTATTGGGACTGTGCATCGTCGTGATAACTGAGGAATAAGAACCAACCGTGCATCGTCGTGATAACTGAGGGATAAGAACCAAACGTGCATCGTCGTGGTAACTGAGGAATAAGAACCAACCGTGCATCGTCGCGATAACTGAGGAATAAGGACCAACCGGGTGCCGCACACCACGGCAGTCTGTAACACCGCCTCATGCGTTTAGACAGAACCGGACAGGACAGCCCGTGTGGTAACCAGCGTTATAGTCGCGAGCTCATGATGATGGGCATAGCAGTGTCCGAAACATGTTGAGCCTATCATACGTATAATAAAACAATAAGTGGCATCTAATTGGTTCGTATTCTTTACTTTAACTGCTGGTTCGTCACATCACATACTGACATTGTACAATGCGTGTTTCAATTTGTCTCCTGTGTATTGTTGCTAGTTTTAAATTGTCTTGTGTGTAATTGTTGTTGGTTGGCCGTGTGTATTGTTGTAGTTGCATTGTGTGTTATCTTATGTGTATTTGTTGTACTATGTGGGCATTGCTGTTTTTTACGTTAGATGCCGGACTGCTGGCTAGAAGTCAGTACTCGGAAGGTCCTGCGACCGGTCACTTCGACGCATGGTTTTTTTTTATATTTTGCTGACCGTGCATCTCAGTATATTTATCTTAGTAATTAACCAACTTGATGCACAAAATTTTTGTTTTACAATACGTTTATTTCATGCCTCTACATGTTTCGAGCACTATGTGCTCATCATCAGGAGGTCAAAATTGTATTATACAGTATCTGGTATCATCACACCTGTAGGTGGCCGTCTGGTGCACAGGTTGTGCACCGGACGGCCACCTACAGAGTGTGACTATACCAGTTGCTGTATAATACAATTTTGACCTCCTGATGATGAGCACATAGTGCTTGAAACACGTAGAGGCATGAAATAAACTTATTGTAAAACAAAAATTTTGTGCATCAAGTAGGTTAATTACTAAGATAAACAGGGTTTTCTTGGTTTCCCTGTTTCTGAAAGCAAATGCTGAGATGGTTCCCAACATTCCAAGTTGCCACTACATGCTTCTCATGTAGCCCTCCCGACTTAAATCTAGTAGTAACCAATTTCATGTATTGTTTACATGTAAAATAACCACTGCCACCGGGTGACAACCCAATTGCAGTTAATAATAGTACTAATAATAATAATAATTATTATTAAATGTGCGGAAGTGATTTTGTGTGAAGACTGTTGGCTACTTGTGCTGCGGAATGGGTTGGTTAGGGGCACGTTCTGGGAAGTGTGAAGGGAGGGTGGTGAGCGTTATTTTCTGAGGTGGAAATACCGTCACGTCTTTCAGTGACGTGTTGTTCAAAGGGGCGCAGCGTTATTGATTACTGGGGTCGCCGCGTAAACACCTGTTCGGCCATAACAAACACACTGTAACCCCAGCCAGGTACCGAACTCTGCCTGCCAAAAAGAAAATTTGTTTTAAATTACTGTACCTATCGCAAAAGCAACCGAGTGGTTCTACGTTGGTGTTACAGCATCTGACGTCGTTTGTGCGTGTTGAAATGTAAGGCGGGTGATTTTGTGTGATCTACACAATACGCCTGATATTGTTAGGGTACACTTCGGGGGTGCAAGGGGAGGGCAAATGACCCTCCAATATTTTTTCTAAAAATAGAAACCAAATCGATCCCCCCCCCCTTTCTAAATACGCGCAAATTTTTTGTAGGGAAACATTTTACTACGGCCACTCTAGAGATAAAGTGGTAGGTTCTTGCGTAAATTTGGCAAGGAGAATTTTCGGAAGATGTCAGTGAGGATGTGAATTTTGGTTTTGTTTGTGGGGTTTTGTAATGGATCGGCTTGTGGCTTGTGCTGTCTGTGCTAATTTAGCGGGCGGGAACGTGGATCTGTAATGAGAGGCACGAAATGTCTGTCAGACGTAATAATAAGGTTAGGTGCAGAAGGAAACTCCGATAAAGGTCGTTGTGCGTTCGCGTCACGTCTCAAGCGTGAACAACTGAGCCGTAATACAAAGACAGCTAATACATTCTTCGAAACGCTGAGAAACTGCAGATTTTGGAAATAGAGTGACACATCAGAATTGCATTTACGAAGATATCAAGATAAGCCGAAATTCGGGGAATTTTTGTTACCGTTCATTTCTTAGGTCTGTCCTCACACTGCCTCAAGACTGGACGGTAATATATGGAACTACGCCTAATAAATATGTTGTTCTTAAAGGACGAGAAACGGGATTTCCCTCTCGCATTTAGCGATAAACACAGATTGAGGGTTTTTATGTTGTGTTTATATTTGCCGGGCGCTTTGTGTCAATTAATCGGAAGTTTTTAAATCAAAGGCACACTTACTGTACATGAATAAATTTTAATTCAATATCCATTTTTCGATTTACCATTAAATTGTCATCAGGGTTGTACATATCCAAAGTGGCTTTCCGAAACTTATTGGATTAGTTAGGGGACGAGTGGTGGCCCAGTTGGTTGGGGCACTACACTGGTGTAGATTCCCGGTAGGGTCCTCGGAAATGTTGCAAGCAACCTATGGCAGTGTTTCTGAACCCCTATGAGACAGCGGCCCGGTAAATTTTTTTTTCATAAGACGTGGGTCCGGTCCCAACAGATTTACTCGTCAGTAACGTTCCAATTTCTTTTTTTTAAGTTCATGCGTTAAACTAACATAAGTATTAATAATTAATTATTTCGTAATCGTAAAGAGTATTAGTACACTTATGTGTAGGGTGTGGCATGTTGACATATATAAAATTACATTTAAATTAGTTATCGATCACTGGAGAACCTCTCGCGTCCCGGTATAATTGATGCCAGAGCCCGGTACCGGGCCGCGGCCCGGCTGTTGAGAAACACTGACCTAGGGGTCCCCTAAGCTTCTGACAGAAATGAGTACCAGGGTATCTCCTTGGGCGCAAAGTGCGGCCGGTGCGTAGAGCTAACGAGTTTTGGAGTTTGTGCCGAATGTTAAGGTAAGGACGGAAACCCAACATTCTGAGTTTTCGTGACTTCTTACATGAGAGCTGTACCGTTTGCATGATTAGTTACAGTAGAAACACTTTCTGACTCATGATACAGGGGTGCTGATAAGTCCTTAGCCCGACCAGGAAGGAAACAAGCTAATGTTTCCGTCCGAATGGCATGAATTTCCTTCGGCGCCTTCCCTTACAGGAAAAAAAGCTTGATGACAGCTCGAGTCTCGATGTTGTTGAAATCGCGCGCGTCCGTGACATACTTCCATGCTTGTTTGCTTTCTGGCCGGGCTACGGACTTAGCAGCACCCCGGGTATGTACGCCTGGCTTTTTCAATGCATACCAATTATGTTTTAATGTTTAAACGAATCATGTCGTTTTTTCAAATACAAATGTTTGTAATTCAGAGTAATTTAAAGTGTGGGGTGAAGGTGTTTGGGAGGAGGTTGATAATCGTGTTGGGACCAAAGAGGAGGAAATAACAGGAGGCTGAAGAAGGCTGCGTAACGAATACCTTAATAACTTGCACTTTATTTGGGATGCGTTGTGGCATAGGAGAGATGATGGTGCGAAGGTACGGAAAATCTGAGAGGAAAAGGTGTGAAAACTCACCGAATATTTCGCAGGATAATATTAAAATGAATGTAACAAAAACATTTTTTTTTTGGGGGGGGGGGGTGTAAGGGTCACACTGTTATGCTAATGCGAGCATAACTTCTTGTCCTGTAAATATAAGAGAATTTCTTTAGTCGCTGAGCCACAGTCAGCTTTCAGAGGCTCCGTGAAGTTAACCTTCCTGTAGTAAAGGTAAAGTGCACCCCTGTACAGGCACTGAGGCTCTGTACAGGCCGTACGGCCCATAGGGGGAGTAGAGGTATAGCTGTACTCTTTCTTGACCACGGCACTAGAAGGGGGTGAGGGGTCAGCGTCACGCCCCGGCCGCTCTTTACTCCCAGGAAAGACACGGTACCCATTGTACAGGAGGCTGGATGGGCCCCAGGGCCGGTCTTGACAGGTGCGGAAAATCTCGCTCCCCCCCCCCCACCGGGATTCGATCCCGGGACCGTCCAGTCCGTGGCCCAGTCGCTATACCGACTGCGCTACCTGGCCTACTGGTGTTAGTGTAAGGTCTGTTGTTGTTCTGTAATTTATGGTTTCAGCTGTACGGTTTAATAACGTAACATTTTTGATGTAGAAACAACATTTTTTAAAGTGGGAATTAATTTTATCTTTCTGCTACGAAATAGAGAGTACTTTACAGAACATGTAAAATTGTATCGCGAACCTCCATAAATCTTATTTTAGCCAGCGCTTGTCTGCCATCTGGTGAGTTTTTTTAAGACTCGTATTTACATTTACTGCTGTTAATTTTCTACTGTCATAAAGTAAGGGAAATTACGTGTTTGAAGAGGAGAGGTTGGTCTTATTTCTTCATTTACTGAGTTTCGTTTTATTGTTGCTGGCGAGTCTACTCTTCATTGTACTTGTAATCAAAGAAACGTTATCCAGACCGTTATCTGCATACGAGGCAAACTTTTGGTTTACTTTGGCCTCACTGTGTTTCTCATTTTAATGCAGAATTTTGTTGTCGCTAGATTAATTGGTTGATACGTCACGATATGCTATTTGCACGCATATCGTTGGGTACAGTGACGTCATTACTGAACTTTAAAACTTCGCTCAGCCGTGCCAAAACAACTTCCCCCTTTGTCTGTTGTATCTCAGGGTGCCATGTAGCAGATACGAACCAAGCTACATTTCATTCTATCGCAGCATTGTAGCTGAGGCCTTGATCTTCTGGGATGCAACGCAGCATGGGTCGGTAGTCTGTTTACCGCAGTTTGAGGACAGCCTGTTTGTCCCATGATCACTGCTCCACTAATTTTGAGCGATCAGAAATTACACCAGCGCTGTATATAATAACGCATCGACCGGTTCCCTGAATTATTATTGTTCTTTTCGCCTCCCGACTATGGGACCGATAGGCTTTCCTTAACGTCAGTGACCAGCTACTAACCTACGCTGCGTCAGGCTCCAGAAGGAAGACCTGAGGTGTGAACCGATATGGTGTTTAGCCCTTTAAACGCCGAGTTAAATCCCATCTGTCATCTGCTGGCATCATTATGAGCTCAATATTCTCCACGTTAGCAGAATAAGGGTTAAATACCAGCGCACCCGGAGATGTCAGGATTGCTTATAAACACTGAAGATAGTTGTGTTATATCGAGTGTATATTTTAGCACGCTGAATTAGTAACTGCAGCTGCTAGTTTCTGACTTTCATTTATGAGTTGTGTGATTTCGAATTTCGACCAGGATACCGACTGTTTGACCGAATTTATTTAAATTTTCCTCAGTTGTTCCAGGCAGATGACGAGGTAATATTTAAAATCAGGACACGAACACTTCCTTTCCAAATCATTTCAAGTGACTTTAGTGGCAGGTAAGTGTATTATTACATGCTGTGTGCTCTTAGAGGGGAGTCGGTGTAGTGTCTAGATTACGGGCTGGACGGTCCGGGGTTCGAATCCTGGCGGGGGACAGAGACTTTCTTTTCTCCAAAACGCCCAAACCGTCTCCTGGTCTCACCCAGCCTCATATTAAATTGGTGCTGTGGTTTTTTGACGGGGGGTAAAGCTGCCGAGGTGTGAAGTTGATCACACAACTAGATCTGGTGTGGAGGTTAAGAATGAGTGGAGCTGTACTGAATACTGTAGGCAACTGTAACATTCTAATATAATATAAGGTTATATTATATTATATTATATTATGGGACCACCGTTGTATGTGCGGTCCGTCGACCGAAACGTCGGTATGTGGCGCGTGACTATGTATGTGTGTGTGTATATATATATCTCCATAGGTCCAAACAGTGTCATTAAATATATCATTAACAAGTGAATGCAATTTTCCTAAATTTCCGTTATGAACTCCATGTCTTATTGTAGACAGCCGCGCTTTGAATCTCGGTTCGCCAGTCGCCCATATTAGTCATGTTTTATGACAGATGTATTCCGTCAAGTTTTACTTACGGGCCTTGCTGTAAACCTCTACGGCTGCTGAGAGATCGTAATTTGTCACTTTTATGCTCTGAAGATGGAAGCTTAATTTTCTTCGAAACCTTCTGTACCTTCTACCACATCCCGGAGTACCGTAATATTGAACTTGCCATTGGTTAGCATCGATGCACATCTGTGTTCTGACGTCAGGGACCGCCGTATTTGTAAGGGCATTGCACCTTGACCCCTGAAGGAGGCTGCTGTAATTAGCTCACTGCTTTCCCAAAAGTTGAAATAAAGTTAGTCGTCACTGAGGAAACCTCTGGAGGCTTTTAACTGCCAAACTTTAAAATTTTTTTGTTGTTGTCTCGAACCCTGTATTTTGAGGGATTTCTCGGAACTGTCGAAATACCATTTTATCCTAGAAGCAACATTTGAAGCAACAATGACATAACCATCCATGTTAAATGGATCCTTTCTCAATAACAGCAGGATACGTTCAAAGGTTTCCTATGGAGCATTGTGGATCAAAATATGGCCCGCGAGAAAATTCAATATCACCCGCTGCGATGTTCGGATATACAAGTTTCTAAATTTCTTTCAAGTACAGACCGTAACAAAAAGAAAATGCAGAAGCAGAATTGCAGGAACACGATGGTATTTCATGTGAATAGAAATTCATATTTCTGGGGATCGCTAGTAGAGTTAGTGGATACGAGAAGGTTGATTTGGCCCTAGTCGTAATTCAGCTCAATACACCCGTCTTTTTTTCCAGCGGTCTAAGGGGTAGGTATGCGGCCGCTTGCCTGCTGAGATTGTGGGTTCGAATCCCACCGGAGGCATGGATATTTGTCTGTTGTGAGTGTTGTGTGATGTCAGGTTGGGGTGTCTGCTGCGAGCTCATTACGCGTCCAGAGGAGTCCTACCGACTGTGGTGCGTCTAGAAACCTCGTGAATGAGGAGGCCCTGGCCGCATGGGGGAAGGGGGGGAGGGGCTGTTGCGCTACCGTCTTTAGCGCCTTTAGAACTCGAGCCAGACTTCAGGATGATGTATTGTGTTGTGTGTACTGTTTGTTTGTGACGAGCGTGAGCAGCAGGTCTGAGCCTGGCGTGCGTGTGCGGGTGTCTTCAACATCAATATCATAAAATGTATGTGTGTATGTACGTATGTGTGTATGCATGTATGTGTGTATGCATGCACACACACACACTCATACATACGTACGTAAATACATACATACGTACATGGATACATACATACACACACACATACATACATACATACATGCATGCATACATACATACATACATACATACATACATACATACATGCACATACATACGTACATATATACATACATACCTACTTACTTACATGCATACGTACGTACATGCATACATATATCACATACATACGTGCATACATACATTAATGCTTACATACATACGTACGTGCACGCATACATGCATTCATTCATACATACATACATACACACATACATACATACATATACACACGTATATACTGAGACCTCATGAAGAAGGAGTTCCACTGAATTCGATCGACTAAAATTCTCTGATGTTAATAGGCACTGGGTACGAGGATTTGCACTCTATCATAGGGCCAGTTTTCTGTACATTCCGAACCCATTCTCAAACCTGTGGCCACCGTGCGTGCTGCAGTAATTTAGTTGTGTTTTCTCCGTTCCACCTGATGTAGGAAACAGGAAATAGGAGAAACGACAGGCGTAGTTTATAAGCTACATGTTTCGTGCCACGCTGTACAGCTCGGTGCGTTGCTGCGTGTACCTTGGCGAGTGCGTGCACTTTGTGTCTGTGGGTTTTATTTGTTGATGGTAACAAACAGCAACCAGGCTTGTTTATCTAAACAGGATTAACCGTTTGGCAACTCGGTGCGTTTCTGTGTGAGGCAGGAAGTGAAATTTTATTAGAAATAGTTTTTCCCAAGGGATTAAAACATTTTGCTGCCTCTTGGAATTTGTGTTGCTGTGAAGTAAATTCATTAATTTGGAAAAATTAACAGTTCTTAAGCCGGGACCCGTAAGTAAATGCCTCTGTGCAGCCAGCAGACATTCGGTCTGTACATCTTTCCGCCGCGGCCCCTCCCCCTCCGGTCACCCCGTCCCCCCTCGTCCCGGGGGCTCATGATCAGATCTTAGTCTGTGTTGTATATAAAGCTTTATTTGTCTCACAGAGAACACATTGTGTCTCCATTAGAAAGCCCAATCGGTTAATGACTTTTAGGGATGTAGCTGTAGTGTGCTATGAGGATTGTGACACACGTAAATTCAGTAGGTGCCAAAATGCAGAATTTATTGATGTTAGCACCAGACTGTAAATTTTAGAACAGCGTGTGAGGTACAGAATGCCGCTCAGCGAGGTAAGCCATCCGCCGGCCAATTTCCAATGACCAACCCGACTCGCGAGGAAGAGTACCTCGAAATTTAACCCTGAATACGCGGAACGAACAACCGCTGGCTTCCGACCAACTGTGGTGCCCCAAAAGGGATTTAGTCCACTCTTTTTAAAGCAATCCCCCCCTTTAATTAAAGTGCACTTTATCAAATTAGTGATACGCACAGAACGTAACGCTTAGTTCCTCATGTGTCCTGTCCATTGTTTGATTGATGACCGACGGGTTTGCTGACTTCACCCCATTCGACGTTCAAAGACGTCTTTACTGTTCTTGTTTGTCATCTGTTTCGGTGTCACTTAAAGTCTTTGAGAAATTAATGAAGAAATTTCGATTCTCGTTGAAAATTTTTGGAAGTAAGGGGCGCTGGAAGTGGTCAATCAGCAGAATAGGCAAAGCAGTCCCATTACAGGTCTGGACAGGCCCAGAAGGTTCCAGGAAGTTAAGGTTCCTAGATTTCGTGACAACGGCACAGGATGGTGATAGGTTGTTAGCCTTACACACCGACCGCCTTTACCCCCAGGAAATGCTCCTGGTACTCATTTCTGTTAGAGGTTGACTCGACCTCAGGGCCATAGTGCGATCGGAAGGATTTTATGTCAATGAGAAATTACACTGACACCAGCTGGGATCGAACCAGCGGCCTTCCAATTTGTAGCGCAGCAACCTAACCACTGTGCTACCGCGATCCCCCAATCGGCAGAATCGATGCACGTTTTTGTTTTGTGTACATAGGCGATTGTTGTCCTAAAACCTGTCACTTTTTCACTTCGAGCCGAAGGGAACGTGAATTGTGGTATAAAATATGATCTATATTATATGCTCCTCTCTGTCTGGTCTCTTCTTCCACAATCTCTCTTTTTTTTTTTTTTACTGCAAAATTCTTCATAATTGAGGCCCTCGAAAACACTTTCCGTCCCAGGTTAAATCATTCTTCACAGTCCTATCTACTTTTTAC
>Ga0123352_10014486_pt1 | contig 12556 bp, 7 predicted proteins | sample TergutLab28metaG_FD_89700 | JGI IMG/M metagenome (GOLD analysis project Ga0123352, IMG submission 89700) | Labiotermes labralis P1 segment gut microbial communities from Petit-Saut dam, French Guiana - Lab288 P1 | ecosystem: Host-associated > Arthropoda: Insects > Digestive system > Gut ... | reverse complement strand
TTGTTTGGGGGCGGGGGGGTATAAAATTGTGGTAAATATAAAAAGTTGTTTTTGGGAGGGTTATAGCGTATATATATATATATATATATATATATATATATATATATATATATACGCAGGTAATTTATGATCAAGGTTTTAAACTTGGTTTTGTTACAAAAGTTTCCTAAGATATATATTCAGTTCAACATTATAAGATATTCGGACTGATATTCTGCTATACTGCGTTACAACCTGGTTATCTCTTTGTTAGTCGAACATAATAAATATTAGTAATGTTAAATTTATAATTAAATAATTTTTTGTGAATGAAATATTTGTAGTTCAGACAATTAATTATGAAATTCATCACAATTAATTTGCCCTCACATATTTGAGGTGATGAAACAAAGAAGCAAAATATGTCAGAAAAGCGCAATAAAATGGATAATTGTAACTTTCGGACTGGCATGTTAAGAGGAAAATATAAATTATAAATTATATATTCGCAATGTAGCAAAATAATGGGTTCAGTTTCCTTCTTCTGATTATAACTGTGACTACTAAATTATTGTCGACTTTCATCCACAACACCAATTTCCGCTCGGCTTTCATATAAAGATCACAAGGAACCGCGGCTGTCTGTGTTACAACGTGACTCAAAAACACTGTCACTTTCATGTTACTAAGTAACAATAGTTAATATCCAGTGAATGACTCACGTATTGCTTCCAAATTTAACAGGAAATTTACTGCACACAAAGCCCACTGATTTTATTTACACTATTAATTCCAGAGCTCATTTTCATATCTCCTTCCCAGGATGTTTTGTTTCCATAATTATGTTTATTTTCTTTACTATGACAAAAGATTCCCCAAGGTCAATGTGTTCCTCATTATCGAGGATCCATGATTAGATTCAGATCTAACTCATTCCGTTGGACTCCTCTGGAATAATGATCAGACCAACGTAGAGACAGCTAACTGATAACTTACAATACTCACGAGAAGGAAACATCCATTCTCCTGGCGGTATTCGAACCCACAATCCAATTAATCGAATGGCCGCAGACCCACGCCTTAGACCGAGGGGCCATTGGGATCGGCTATGGTGTTTGTTAAAGAGCACAATTAACGTTTGCCGCTAATTACTCACTTTCCTCCCTTCCATGTTACGTTAAAATGCTCTCAGTAGAGAGGTGTTCTGAAACATTAAAAAACACAAATATAATTACAAAAGAAAACAAATAAATGGTCTTTTACGTAAAAGTAACTTTTTTTAACATCAGAGTGCTCTCACATCCTTCCTTGTCTTCGACGTTTCTGTAAAGGCAATTTTGATATTTTTTTTAAATAATACATTTGTTAGCCAATATATAATTTTTAAAAAGGCAACACAAGCATCCTGTTTACAAGTTAAGATTAACTTATAGATATAAATGTTTCAAATAGATTTTTGGATGTAGACAGCAATTGACATATATCTAAATTGCATTTTATTATCAGTTCTGTTTAAATTTAAATTGAAATACTTGCTGGTTTCAAATACGTTTTTGCATGTACCACGTAACATCTTCTTAGGATACTTTTGTGTTGGAAAGGAAACTGTCTGTAAGAAGGAACTGTGTCATAGAACAACTACGTAATAACAGTCACATGACAGTTTAGTGGTCTTCACGTAATACGCAATACAATGCAGTATAAAGACACAAATGGCGATGCTGCTGTTCAGGTGTACTCTATATGACACAGTGTTATTGACTGCTAAGTAAGAAGAATATGCAGGGAATGACACACGTATTCCTCCAAATTCAATAAAAGTTTTAACTGAATAAAGAAGTCCAATAATTTTATTTATACTATTAATTCGACAGCCAAGTCTTCATATCTCCTTCCCAGAATGTTTTTTCCCTAATCATGTTTCATTTCTTTACTATGACGCACAATCCCCCAAAGTCAATGTGCTCCTCATTATCGAGGATTCATGATTACATTCAGATACATCACATTTGTTAGAACTCCTTTGGACTAACGACGAGCGCGATGCAGGGACAGGCACCTGACAATTCACAACAATCACAACAGAAGAACATCCACTCTCCTGGCGCTATTGGAACCCAAAGTCACATGAAGTGAAGGGCCACTCTGCAGAGAAACATTGGTCTACGTCCACTGGATTTGTAGCTTAAATTTAGACTAACTAAAGTTACTTGCACTTGAAGCAGGAGGATATGTTGAATTAATCATGATATACAATTCTTGAGGCTGTGTGTTTTAGACTGAAAATCTAAGGAGAATTTGACTTGTTTTCTGATGATGTTAGGCGGCGTCGTCCAGACTAACCGTGCTACTTTACTGAATCATTTCAGTTCACATCCTTTGCAAAGTTTAGGGTCTATTGGAATCACGCAGTTCCCTTTTACTGTATAGTAAAACTTTTGTTTACCTTAAAATATTTCACAAAGTGACTTGACTTTTGAGATTCCTTTGGTTTTGTTATTTACTCTGGTCGCCTCTACACGAAATTGTATGAATTTAATTGGGTTGGACTTCAAATTCAAATTCGTAAAGCAGTGAGATTAATTTTCTATGCAGGCAGTAGGCTTACAACATTAAGGATAAAAATTTGTGAAATTGGATTTTATATAAAATTATGTAAAACTCTTAATTACTTTCATAACTTAATAAAATCCTGCATAATTACACAAACAAATTTCATCTTATAACTGGCCATGATTTCACGGAAGTGCAGTAAAATTATAGCTCTACACTTTCTTTAATCTCCGAAATAATATTTGTGGGTGATTAACTCCACGATCTGGCCGATTTATCCCATTAAAGAAATCTGATTCCCTAATTTTACAGGAGTTTGAGGGTTATAAGTTGCGGTCAGATCAGGTACAGAAATTCTAATCTCTTCTGTTTACACATAAATTCATATTAACCTTGTTAAAATAAGTGAGGCTTAAGAACTTAGTTTAATTTAATATTTTAAAAAAATCACAGGATTCAACACGTAAGTGTCTCTAATTACTGCTGTCATTCGCAATTCTCTATTCACAATATGTGCATAACAACACAAAATATGTCTGCATAATCTGCTTCAGAAACTCAGGAAGCAAATTCCTGATATACGAACACTAAGCAGTAGGAAGTTAGAAAAAAGCGCAAATATGTGAGAATAAAATACATTTAAAAATTTCTACCCTGAACCATTCCGAATACTTTGAATAATTTAATTTAGTATTAAGGCTGGTCAACTTATCGACTAGCAGCATGGAAGTTCACTTGAGCACTTATATTATTGAGCGCGGGATGTGTAAGAAGAGCGATTATTGCGTCCTCCACCAAGCTTAGATTTTTTTTACAAATCTATAAGCATGCAGTAATTTCGAATTTAATGACGACATTCTGAACAGGAAATGTCATATTGTGGTTACGTTTCTTATAAAAATCCTACAGTTTTCTTGCTGTATATGATCAGACTTCGTAAACCCACATCTTGACGGTGATTTGGAAGGAAGCGTCTGAAAATTTTCTCATTCTAAGAAAAACCCAGAGAGATGTGATCAAAAATGTACATTGGGTCTTCATGTAAAGTATTTGCTTTTTTGTTTTGTATTTGACATAAATTTTAATTCTCTGGATGGTTTTTGGAAGACATATCGCTATATTAAATTTCATGAATATCCGTCCTGTTGGAGTGATATTTTGACAAAAACAACGAAACGACAGAGGGTTGGACAGAGAAACATAGTGTATTTTAGATATTTATCGGAATTTTGCGAATGCGTTAAAGAGAAACTAATATCCATGCTGTCAGTGTGTATGGAGCTTGCTTTCCTTGCATTGTTCGCCTAACCTCTAATTTCAAAACACTTACAAGTAGGCACTAAGTTAAATTGAAACATCTCTACCTGTATATCAAACTGAGTTTTACTTGTAATATCGATGTGTAATTGTTAAGTTTAAACTTTGAAAATGTGGAGTGAAAGGAATAAAAAAAAATACTAAAATGTATGATTAGTAAATATTGAAAGTGAAATTGCACATTATTTGAACCCTGGGGTGGTAAATCAGAATTAGAGTGGGGGGACAGTTTGGTGTGTGAGTTGTTCATTCAATGTGCAGTTCGATATTAACATTGCTACCTCTGTTAGTGCAGCAAGAGGATAGGCACTTGTCTCCAAACAGGTGTCACTCCTTCCTAAAAATTGATATTTTAAATTTTAATTCCCATATAAGAACATTATTCTTGCGGTCGATAGATAACAGTCAGCAAGTCTTTGATTTTCACAGCGGTGTCATGTGCTTTGACTTGGTGGTTATTTATAAAATTGATTTTCTATTTTGTGTTTCTGGCTCTACAATGAATTGTATTTCATAATTTCTGTAGCTTACACAACGCCTGGTGATATGTGTGTGTTTTTGTTTAGAACATTAAAATAAAGAAATCAGACCACAATTAAAATATTGAAGTAATTTTTTTGGACAGACTGGGAAAAAGTACATTAGGGTCAGCTTTACGATGGTTCCATTTAGATGATTCAATTTTACGACCTTTGTGGATTCGAACCGAAAACTCTTGGCTTGTGATGAATCACTGTCGCAACTCAAACGTCTTTTGTCTACTTAGTGCACTTCTCGCTCTTTTCAATTGTGCATGTGTTTCTTCTTTTACTATTTTAGTTCAGTTCTTTTAAGTTGATTATGATTTTTCTACCCATGACGTCCATCAAAAATACAGATTGTCCTCTTTTGCAAAAAGGAGTGAAAAACGTTAGACTCGAACTTTAAAGACGAAAGTGTTAGTGATCAGAAAAATTGAATCTGGAGGGAAAAGTGCTAATTAAGCCTAACAACGAGAATTGGTACAAATTGTGACCATGTGGACATGCTGAACGAAGTGATAAGCGAAATAGCAGAAGCAGCTGGTCTTGACAAATTTTATCCCTTGGGCATCACTGAAGTTTTAGAATGTCACTCCCAGCCACTGTCCAATGAAGAAATTCATGACTTGACCCGACAAATGACTGAACAGCAGAAGGAATGTGGTGTTTTCATTTGATGTACTGCAAAATAACTTATTGTATTAGTCCAGATAAATAACGTTTTGAAACTTTTGTCCTAATGGATCCCTGAATGTGTCCTTTACGCTGCCAATGATGACGTCAGAATCGAAAATGATAGGAGAATTTAAGTGAATTATGTCACGTGATCTTACTACTGGTTATAGAAATATCTTATTTGGCAACGAGGATAGTCAAAGTAGAACTTTCTCATTAGCACGATAAATTATTTAGTATTTTATGAAACACTCTGCTATGTATTTCGGCTACTAATTGGTCATCGTCAGGCCATAACAATTATACAATTAAATTTTATAATATTCATTTCGCTATCGATAATTACCCAGCTGTTTAAACATGCAGCCCATTAAAGCCTCTCAAACTCAATAAACAGTTATGCAAGTGGTAAATGATACATTGTGACATATACAAAAAAATGACTATTCCAAAGTGAAAATTGGGAGGGATATTAGTTGTCTAATAATTTCTTTAGCAGTCTTATATACAAAATCATCCTCTGAAATTGTGTTTGAAATATTTCTGTACGAATATAGCTACAAAAGTGTATGTTTGTGTGATTAATTATGACAGAATTTAAACAAGTTAATTACTGTGTTATTGATAGTTGTTCATGTATCAGGTAGATTGTTGGTATCTTTGTGTTACTGAAATTCTCACCGACATTCCACAAATTTATGCACTCAGTGTACAACCTGTACGTGAATTTCAGTTGCACGCACTATTGGGTTGAGAGATTGACAACAGAAGTTTATAAAAAGAAGCTCTGATTTTCAAACAAGTTAGTTTATCAAAATAAATGTGGTTCTAAAATTTTAACTTGGGGCTAATTGTTAGAAACAGGTTCCGTTCCATTTTCACGTATACTTCGTATAAATCCTGACAAAAATCGTGTAAAATTTTGTAAATGTAACTGAAGTGTGGATCGTAATTCCAATGTCAGCAATGGACAGACGAACTCTCTATTTCTTGTGAGAGCTTACCCGATCTTTGTGTGTTACATTCCACAGTGTGTCAGTGATATCAATGAATGAAATTAATATCATTCTGAAAAAAAGTTGCATTTGTAAGAGATTATAGAATCAATTTGTCTGATTGAGCAACATGCTTGGACCTAAATTATGACTTTTAAAATTCTTAACAACTTTAAAATAAGAAGGGGCGCGCGTATGTAGTTACGAATGTCGTCCTAATATTATTAAAAATTAGTTAATTTTTATTAAATTTTTTATTATATATATATTATGTAATGCATTAAAATAAAATTACATAATTTATGACTTCTACACGTTACAAATGTGAAAAATATCCTTAATAAAACACACTTTCAATGGGATTGATGTGCATTTCACTTATTTATGGATTCTTAGAAATTTTTTTCATGACATGTACCACATAGGAAAGAATGATGTAGGTTTGTAAAAATATATCACAGTTTTACACTAAATAAAATTTTATTTCACAGCAGAATCAATCGTTTCGTTCTTATCTGAATTATTTCAGATATTTTGTGGTCGAAATTCAAATCCAAGTTATTACTGCAACCTTAAATTAAGACAGCATTATCATACTGAACGCTGGTCTGCCCTGCCTAAGTATGTGAGCTACGTCACAACCTACAAGTCTCCAAATACGTAACATTCTTCAAAGTAAGTACCTGAAAACTCAGAACCTAAAAAGTCAGCAGTCCTCAATACACCAGTTCCCAAAATACCGCTAAACAATATGCTGAACAGAAATGAATAGAAGTGTAGCAACATAAAGGGAAACTATGGCTTATAGTGACATTATTGATTAATTACACAACAATTTTTACTCTGTAAAAATTGATTTCTGAAAGTTGAGTATCTGGCAAGCATCACATGATGTCACATGTTCTTCACTCGTGTATATTTTCTAGTACCCAGAAATGATATTATAAATATATATATACACTACAGATAGAAATAATTTTGGTAATTTCATGGCATTATAACATTATGTTATATTAGAGGGATCTCAAAATGAACTAGGGGAAAAGAGTTAATGAAATTATTGAATAATTAATGTCGTTGCGTATGAAAAGTTAAATTTTTAGAAAATTAGAAAATTTATCTGTTTTATCCTGTAGCTCGTCAGCCTAACACCGGCATACGCAAATTTAATTGCTGAATTTCTGTACCAAACAGTTATACACTCAAAATTGTACACACACACACACACACACAAAATTAAATAAACTCAATTATATACAATATTCTATATAAACAATTAGAAACACAGTAAGCTCCACATATATAGTCACATATATTTAGGCACACAAAAGTCAGACACACAACAAAAAAATATTCACCTACAATTAGACACAAAAATATGTTTATTCAAATAGACACAAAAATGGACACACACACACACACACTTATAATCACTAAAATTAGAAACACGAAAATGGGCAGACACAATTAGTCATACACATACATAGACAAATAATTTGGAAACGCCATTAGAGAGACACAAGTAGACAAATATGTTGCTTGCGAAAAGACACTAATATTCCTCGAGTTGTCACAGGGGCATTATCTTCAATTTCATCAGTCAAATTAATAAGGTTTCTGTGGCTTCCAGTATTTATACAAAAAAAACATGTTTTGTGTAGTGAAAAGTATCCTTACTCTCATGTTAAGGCATTTTACGCTTTAAAATATTCTGTGTCTGAGGATTGTTTGCACTCCAGGGAATAAAACAAATATGGATACCTCGACTTCAGAGAAAGGAGCGTGGATGAACTACCAATTAAGCCACTTTTCAGACAGTTTTTTGATGCCATATTTTCCGTTGAGCTGCTCTCAGCAAATGACTGGCACGTCTTTTGCTGTCTGAAATCTTCATAGAATTCTGCAAATTATCTGCCGTTTATTATGCATTCACCGCTCTATAAATTAAGATTATTCGACGTTTCCTGATAAATATTATACGAAATTTTGCAGGCTATATTAGAACTGAGAATTAACCACAGTAGGTACTAACAATGTGGATGTGTTCGGTCACTCTAATAATTGTTAATGTGGTGGTAACGACTGTGAAACAGTGAGGTCGGTATGCAGCGCAAGTGGCTCTGCGCTCTATTGACATATCACAGTGATGTGCGGCACTACGTCGATATCAGTGACTTGCAAGGAATCCTGCAAAGTAATGTTTAAAATAAATGGCAATTTGAATTTGTAGAATTTTCGTGCTTCATGCTTCGAAACTTGTACATAAATTATATCTTTTCTTTTTTATGAACTTATTATGTAAAATTGTTATATGTATGAGACTCTTTCCTTCATGTCCCTCAGTATTTCTTAGAATAAATCATATCTTTTTTATGTTTCAAAGAGCTGTTTCGAGTAATATGGATATGATCAACAGATGGCAAATTTGTTACTTTATTTAGGAGGTATGTACCAGGTGTCAACAGTGTGCGGTGCCATTTGAATGAGACACTTGGTCACGCAAAACTGAACTACGTTCGCCACCGCGAGGGTAAAAATTTTGGGTGAAATGAATGAGTCTTTTAAAAGGGATGAAAGGAAGATATTTACGGGTGTTTTCACATATAACGGCTTTCCTTTATATTCTATAAGTATTTGCGCGCTTCTTTGCTACAACGTGACTCAAAAACACTGTCACATTTATTTATTATTTCACGATTCATAATATCCAGGGAACGACACACCTATTGCTTCAAATTAAATACAAAATTTTAACTGAAACATAAGTACAATAATTTTATTTACGCTATTAATTCGACAGCTCTGTATTCATATCTCCTTCCCAGAATGTTTCGTCTCCATAATTATGTTTGTTTTCTTTAATATGACGCAAGATCCCCCAAGGTCAATCTGCTCCTCATTACCGAGGATTCATTTTTATATTCAGATCCACCACATTCCGTAGGACTCCTCTGGACAAGTGATGAGTTCAATGTAGAGACAGCTAACTGATAACTCACAACACTCACAACAGAAATACATCCACTCTACTGACGGTATTCGAACCCACAATCCCATTAATCGAATGCCCGCAGACCCACGCCTTAGACCGAGGGGCCATTGGGATCGGCAATGGTGTTTTCTAAAGATCACAATTAACGGTTTCCGCTAATTACGCACTGTCCTCTGTTCCGTTTTACGTTCAAATAACCTAAGTATATACATGTTCAGAAATATCACAAATACACGAATAATGACAAAATTAAACTCATAAATGGTTTCTAAATAAATGTAACTTTTTTCCTGAATTTTGAACTTTTTACGTCAAAGTGCTCTCTCGTCTTTCCTTGTCTTCACCGTGTTAGAAAAAGCAATTTTATTGCATCTTTCATACATAAAACATTTGTTATCCAACTAATTATTTCTAACAACAACATACACAACCTGTTTACAAGTAAAAGTTACCCTTTTGTTATAAATATTTCAAACATTTTTTTTGGGTGCAGACAGCAATTGAAACATATTTAAATTGTGTTCAATTATTAGTTCTGTTTAAATGTTAAGGTGAAACACTTGCTGGTATGAACTACGTTTTTGCATGCGCTACGAAATATCTGCTTAGGACTCTTTTGTGGTGAAAAGTAAATGTCCGGCAGAAGGAACTGTGTCACAGTGGCCCTACCCAATGACAGTCACATGACAGTTTAGTGGCCTTCACTTAACACGCAACACGGTGCAGTATAAATGCACAAATGACGTTGTTGCTGTTCAGAGGTACGCTGTTAAGCAATGTGATATTGACAGGTAATTAGTACGTTCTTTTACACTTTCCCCCTTTTATTTGGTCACATAAATAGCAAGGGAATCACACGAATTAGACATTCGTAAATTTATTTATATTTGGAGAAAATTATCTCCTGAGGTATAATGCATAAATAAAAATATATTTAAAAGTCTTATATATTTAAGAGAATTTCCCTTCTTCCCATATGAGGGCAGATACCGATCACCTTCTACCAAATTACACGGCGTCTCATTCCAATTGCCGCAGGCTTTGCACACACCGCTGTAGAAACCACATGGATCAATAAGGACAGTGTATATTAAGATTATATTCACAAAGTCCCCGTCATTACAAATAACAAACTTCAGTGCGAGTCTCACAAACATTCCGTCATTCCTACCTCATTTACTTGATAAGAAGTTGCTTCCTAAGATAACGAATACTGCATAGTGGCGTCTCTATCTCTCAGTAGAAACTGATCTACACCCACTTATTATAGCTTAGTTTTAGATATACTGAATTTACCTGTACTTAAAGACGGACGATTTGTGGAATTTATCCTCATATACAAGTCTTGAGGCTCTGAGTTTCACACTGAAAGTCTTATTAGAATTTTGACTATGTTTATTGATAAAACCATGCAGCGTCATCCAGTTTAACCATGCTGTTTACTGAATGACACCAGTTCATGTCCCTTGCAGAGTTCAGGGTGAAATGGAATCATTCACTTCCCAAGTATTATTTAGTAAAACTATGATTTGTCACTAAAAATTTAAAAAATGTTTTGTCTTTTGAAGTTTCTTGTGTTCTTCATTAATTCTGGTCGCCTGTACACGTATTTTTCGGACTTTAATTGGGTTAGTCTTCAGATTCAATTCGTACAGCACTGAGATTAATTTTCTAAGCAGCCAATAGGCTTACAGCAATAAGGTTAAAAATTTACGTAATCAGAATATTTACAAAATTAAGCAAAAGAATTATTACGTTCATAGTTCAATAAAGCACTGCAAAATTATATAACCAAACTTCACCCCATAAGTGGCCATGAAGTATTAGCAGTGGAGTAAAATTATAGCTCTAAATTTTCTTTCACCTCTGAAATGATAATTTCGGGTGATTAACACAACGACCTGCCCGATTTACCCCGGCAAAGAGATCTGATCCCCTATTATACAGGAAGTTGAGGTTTTTCCGTAGCGGTCAGTTCGGGTACCGGATATTCTAATCTCTTCTGGCTCTACATAACTTCATGTTAACTTTTTGAAATAAGTAAGGCTTAAGAAGTCACTGCAGGCTTAACATTAAAGAAAACATCACTTGTATTAAAGAGGTAATTATCTCTGATTACTGCTGTATTTCACTGTAATCTATTCGCTGTATGTGTCTAAAAACTAAAAAATGTCTGCATAGATTTTATCAAAAACTCAGGCATGAATGTCCTGATATATAAACACTTGGCAATTACATGAAGATGCCAAAATTTGCAAATTATATAAATTGAAATATTTCCCCCACGAACAACTCAGGTCACTTTGAATAATTTAATATATTATCAAGGCTTGTGAACATATCGGCTTGCAGCATGGTAGATCACTTGAGCACTCCATAGTTTAGAGATATTTAAGAACTATTATTGCGCCCTACAAACGGCTTAGAATTTTTTTGCCAAATTTATCACCTGTCAATGATTTCAAAATTAATGACATATTTCCGAAGAGTAAGTATCATGTTTTGATAGACTTAGTGTAAAAACTCTGTAATTTTCTCGCTATATAAGGCTAAATTTCTCAACCCCACAACATGCCGGTTTTGTGGCAAAGCACATGACGTTACGTAGGATGCTTCTTGAAATTTAGCCATGTTATAGACTAAACATAGTGAATTAAACAATAGTACAAGCACTTCAGTCAAACACTTCAGTTCAATATATTCAGATTTAAGAGCCACATTCAGATTCCTTTAAAAAATGTGGAGATAAATTCAAATTATCAGTAGTTAAACAAATGTCAGGTTAACTTGTAAACAAATACATTTTATACTAATATCCAACACCAGCTTAATTACAGACATATCATTGGTTGTTAGTAAAATAATTATTTCGCCACAAATTTTAAATATCAAATTACGTACATTTTAACAAACAGGAGCCCACAATCCCCGAGACCTTGCCTCCGTAAATATGCATATAATAAACGTACGTGTAGCTGTCCCAAGTAAGATAAGCTGGCTGTTATAGAATTATTCTTCTGTTAGAGATCATTTCTGAAGGAGAGACAAGATTTAAGTTTTCCCTTTAGCACAATATATAAAGTTCTGCACCATTAAGAGCATATTCGGAAAGAAACCGTTACGTTCTGTGTCTAACGTATCAATAATTCACATTTTGTTTTATGGCTAACTGTCATATCAAGGCAAAATATGGAAACAAACACATCAGTCAAACTCATTTCAACAAATGGCACTGTACACTGCTACATGTATCGAATTTCAAGGGATCATCTTCAGGCAATTAATAAAAACTTAAAAAAGAGTCACTCACTGAAGAATAAAGAATAAAACAAATGTGCTGCTTTTTCTTTTTTTTTTATTGACCACTAAGTAATTTACAATCATCTTCACTAGGACTTTTAAGTAAATGTGTTGCAAGTGGGGGGGGGGGGGGTTTGCAATTAAAACCTTAATAAACATTTCTCCTTACGGAAAAATTTTCCAGGGTGATCCAAGTTCTTCAGTCCAGGTCTCGCAAAGCCTCT
>Ga0123352_10014483_pt1 | contig 12557 bp, 8 predicted proteins | sample TergutLab28metaG_FD_89700 | JGI IMG/M metagenome (GOLD analysis project Ga0123352, IMG submission 89700) | Labiotermes labralis P1 segment gut microbial communities from Petit-Saut dam, French Guiana - Lab288 P1 | ecosystem: Host-associated > Arthropoda: Insects > Digestive system > Gut ... | reverse complement strand
TTGCTTCCACATAGCACGTATTTCATTCGCCAGTTCTTGGTACTTGTTTTGTTTGTCGGTTATTGTTTTGGCGAGATTATGTGTATTTGGGACAGCTATGTCTATCAAAAAGGTGTTCCTTGTTTTCTTATTCATAATAGTGATGTCAAGTCGATTAAAATATATGGTTTTGTCCGTAAGTATGCTGCGATTCCAGTGCAGCTTGAAATTTTCATTCTCCAGTACATTGGCTGGTGTGTACTTATAATATGGACTTTTATCGTCAATCAGTTCGGCTGCTTCTGCTAGTTTATTATTTTTTTTTCCTGTGTCCCTGCGGCCCAACGCGGGCCATGGCCTCCTCATTCATGACGTTTCTAGATCACACACAACGACGCATCACAGGACTCCTCTGGACGAGTGATCAGCTCGTCGCAGAGACCTCTACCTGACAACACACAACACTCACAACAAACATCCATGTCCCCGGTGGGATTCGAACCCACGATCTCAGCAGTCGAGCGACCGCAGACCTACGCCTTAGACCGCGCGGCTACTGGGACCGGCATTATTATTATTATTATTATTTATTCAATTATTTCTTTCAATATGCCAAGTCACCAACCCGATGGCCGGTTCTGTCATTCTACAGCACTAAAAAGAACACAAAACACACACAAAGAACAAAATGAACAAAACACCGTAATGCAGTACAGTCCAGTTAACTAGCAGATTAGTGTCAAATGAAAAAAATTAGTAATAATAATATCCTAATTTACAATGACAAAATATTTACTTAATGGTTTTAATAATATTTTAAAGACACGCCGTCGATGTACCGAACAGTACAGCGGGCCTACTGTATTTCCAGAACTGTACTCCATTTATTTCCGTACTTTCACAGTTTATATCCCTACCTAGTCCACAAGTATGACTTTACCTACTATATAAAATAATGGTAACAACAAATGCAAAGGAGTGTAATAGCACCACTTGTATACATACAAGAAACTCCCAGCTGTTTCGACCAACTGTGTGGCCATCTTCAGAGATGTAAAATACACAGGTTACATTAAAATTACGAAGTGAAATTATAAACGTATAGAAATATAAAAATGTTCGGACCAATTCAAACGTGTAATTTTAGTCATATGAACCAGCAGCTTGAAGAGTACAGAAACCTCAGTTATTGCTATAAGAGTGTGCTGATATCAGTTGGACGGTGTGCAGTACGTACAGAGTCACGGTTAGCAATTCACTATCCTGTAATAATAAGAAGACGTGACAGTAAAACATTTTGTAATATATTGATAGACACGAAATAATTACAAGCCAGTATAACAGGAAGGTAAAATACTAGTCAGTGGGATACGTACCGGCAGCAAGTGTCGTGTTGTGATTATACGATAAAACACACTGTACTGAAGTCAAGCAAGGTCAGCTAGGAACGGAAGGTTTGAGGATCACGCGCATGCGTGGTTGAGTTGTACAACATAGATGAAATCGAATAGTGGGTTTTCATCTTTCTGAGTTTGTTTATTAATGACTTCATTTTCTGTTGAGACAGCTGAAGACAGCAAATTTCTAAAGAATTCATTCGCCGACCGTTACCAGCGGCCTGTAACAAGGTTGTAGTGGTGTCCATGTCGACGCATTCATTTGTTGCGTAAAATAAGGACCGCATAAGCGTATTGGGGATTATCAGATGTAACGTACAAACTGCACTGACTACAATTTCACGTCCCTCTTATACTGGCTTATAATTATTTAAGAGTACTTATCAGTACATTAGGAAGTGTTTTACTCTCACTTATTCCTGTTGTTACAGGATGGTGAATTGCTAATTTAAACCTGCTACGTACCCAGCCAATCAATATCAACATACCCTTATCGTAATAACTTACATTTATTTGCTTTTAAACTATTGGTTCTCATGACTGTATTTACACCTCTGCAATGATTCTGATATTTTCGTATTTTTTTATGTTCTTATAATTTCATTTTCTACTTTTGATGTATCTATCCTTTGCATTTTACATCCCTGAGGATGGCCACTTGGTTGGCCGAAACAGGTAGGAGAGCACTGTATGTACAAAACTAACTTTAGCACACTTGTGTACGTTTGTTCGTACCATTACTTTACATGTTCGATCAACTGACGGAACATGGACCATATAACGCTTATAGATTGACCTCTTTAACTCGCTGTTTCACCAGCGCCTCTAATATGAACACTGCCTCATATACACGGCTAGAATAGGACCGACATTACAGTCTCGACCTGAATACAAGCTTCAGTTTCTTTGCTTTTTACTTCATTTAAAGACCCCCTGAAGGAAAGCATTAAATATATGACATGGCGTCGAACAGGACAACGATTATGATAGATGACTGCGGGTAGATATTGAATGATATGGTAGTGGCCTATTTCAAGATATTAACCATGTAACTCTCTTGTAAAGTTAAGGCAAACAACGATTAACCCTAATTAAAACAGCAGGAACTAGTTAAAGGACTGAGACAGAGGTACTTAATATGAGTTTCGGACTGACACAGACGTGTACAGCAAAGAAGCTCCATTTTACCTCGCCGTGTTTAGCTGTCTAAAAAGCGAACTCGACGTAGTTGTGCATTAACATGAGTCTGCCCATAGGGGTGAAGGAATGGGCCGTAGGGTCTAGTACACCAAAAAACCGTGAATGCAGTGGTTAGTCTGAAAAGTGCTTATTTGTTCGTCAGCCTCTGCAATCAGCCAGTAGTTAGCCTCCAGACCCATCATTACAAGACAGACACAGAAGACTGTGGAGTATTATTATGTAAAATAAGACAGGCGAGAGATGGATTTGAATTATGAAGCGCTATGCTACTGTCTCCGAAACTACACAACGCAGACAATGAACGCTGCGCATTAGCGTCTGCACTGTGACGTCGTCCTGCCGTGGCTGTCGCAGTAACGACTGCGGGTTGAACGGGCTACGTTCCGACGGAACCAGAGACTTTGTCTTCGTCACGGAGTAGCCTACAGACTGGCTCTGGAGTTCATCCTACATTGTGCGACGTTACACGTGGCCCTATCCTTAGGGTTCACGCGGCCAGGACGTAAAATACACCACTTACCAACATGTAATGTTGAAACCTTTGACGCCTAACGACCCATATAAGGGTCGTACCGCACCGCTAACCTCTAAACGTTGCATTATATATATATATATATTCAACAAATATAGGTACTGAATATTTTAAACATGGTATATACTCTCCGTATTTTTCTCTTCAAAATGAAGTTTGTTTCATAATTCTAACGTATTTGGTTCCTGTATTATTCACATTTTTACATACAGTGTTTGCTAAAATTAAAAAAATAATTCCGGCGCCAAAAGGCTAAGTATATATGGAGATGTACCTCCATATTTCCATATTCCTTCACTGCGCCCGAAGTTATCTTTATTTTTATTATATCATCATAACGCAAGGCAGAAAATTTGGCGCTTTTACGAGACGGTTATTTCATTTTAAAACACATCGTGACCTAGTGTTAAGGTTAGGATGGACAATTCGTAACCTAGTATTTTGAACTCTGAGAACATGTTATCTGGCAGGTGGGTTTCCACGGCACGAACACCTCTAAACTTATACCTAGAGTATTCAGAGATGAAACTTGTGTTTCTGCGTAAGCACCAGACGATGACGTATTCGAGCGGAAGTTAAGGCGCTAACTCTCAACGCTCTTAATACTGTGCATCTTCCGTGCAGTTGATGTATATAATAAGTTAACTAGAAACAAGCAGCGCGCATCCAGACATAGATAACCACTGCTAAATTTTTCTGCCATTGTTTAGAGACGTGTCGTTTAATGTATAATGATGCCCCGTGAAGATGGCTATAAATAATAACCGAAACGGGTAGGAGTGGTTATCTATGTATGGACAAGTGCAGTTTGTTGTTAATTAACTGCCTTGTCTCAATGCACTTCTACCTGCGGCACTCCACTTCATTCACTGCTCGTTTCACCCCTCAAAATCAAGCGGACGGGAGACAATGTAACAAGACAGCAAGTCTGAGCATGGAGCCAGAGACAAAGGTATTTGTGAAGAGCAAGAAGCATTCAACCTCCGCATATCAGTGAAACAGTACAGCTGCATGCGTCAGTACGTATGTGAAGACAGCATGGAATTATGAACTGGGAGTGTGATGGGGTAAAAGAAGATGAAGCGAAGAAGGGAAGATGGGTTTGAGCTCTAGACAAACGGCTGCACGGCACAGAAATCGCAGCTCCATTTCCGGAGGAAGCACAGATTTTTCTCTCCTCCGAAATATCCAGACCAGCTGTGGGCCCAACCAGACTCCAAATCAATGTAAATACGAGACTACTTATCGACGGCAAAGCGGCCGAAGCTTCAAGCTAACTGCCTTCATGTACATCTAATTCCAAAGTAAAAGCTTCTTACAGCCATACTGCCCCTCTCTCATAATCCTCCACTATGGCACGATGTCTAATTAATCTAAGAGAAGCGTAGACCTTTATTTGACAAGCAATGAATTGTCTAAATATTGACGAGAAGGGCAAATAAAAAAAAAGAATACAAGGACACAGAGATGTTGCAACCGATCAGTCGAATTCGGTAGGCACAGTCGAAGCCAAATTATTCAACGTTAATGAGGCTAATTCAAATAAATTCTGTAATGAAGTCGCAGACAGCAGTTACCGAATGGCGGTAAGAAACAACTAGAAGACAAGAAATGGTGTGCACTACTTCCACAGCCCTGACGTTTCGCCTGGAAATTTCAAGCAGCATTTATTGAAGAAACTTATTGCAGGCCGATTGTACTTTAATGAGTGCCACTTCATGAAATGGAACCTCTTTGTCTGTGATATTTAATTACCCACCACTGTAATGAGACTAATTATTCTGTATTATTTTATAAATGAGGATATCGACAGATATTCTGCAACTTTTGCATTTGCCTTTTTAAAACTCTTTATAATTTATAATTGAGAAGAAACGACTATGTCAACTGGTTCATGAATAAAAGCTTTTTCTAGAATGTGATGCCGTGTAGTCTGGTAGAAGCACAGTCATGACATACTTCCAATTTCAGGACACCATACTGTGTGCAGTATTCAAATGTAAGCAAATAAATAACGCAATGTAACGATTATCCAGACAATCCATCACAACAGAGTCACATCCTCTATCTTAATTGCATATCTCTGTGCCAGTATATGAGGCCATCTGTCTCTCCCAGAACGGTTTACGAAGCACATTTTTCATCTCTCTCTCTCTCTCTCTCTCTCTCTGTCCCTCATGCACTTGTACAAGCATCGGTCAAAAAATAAGTTTCCATACCTTATAATACCCGAAATAAATAAACTACATCGACTATGATTACATCAAGGGAATTCGACTCCCATTTATCATTAACGGTTTCCAGCGCTGAAGCAAAATTTTCACCAACAAAAATTAAATGTAAATACGATAACAATGAAGAACAGGTGTGACAGAATGTTTGATAACAGAGGACAAGGGCTTCTACTGATAGGGAAAAGAAAGGTTCCTCTCAGGGTGTGATAAACGCCTTAAATGTGGTTTGGACTACGTGTAGAGTCGTGGGACAGCAGTGAAATTAAATGTGGTTGTAACTATGTGTAGAGTCGTGGGACAGCAGTGAAATTAAATGTGGTTGGGTCTATGTGTAGAGTCGTGGGACAGAATTGAAATTAAATGTGGTTGGGACTATGTGTAGAATCGTGGGACACCAGTGAAATTAAATGTGGTTGGGACTATGTGTAGAGTCGTGGGACAGCAGTGAAATTAAATGTGGTTTGAACTATGTGTAGAGTCGTGGGACAGAAGTGAAATTAAATGTGGTTGGGATTATGTGTAGATTCGTGTGACAGCATTGAAATTGAATGTGGTTGGGACTAAGTGTAGAGTCGTAGGGCCGCAGTGAAATTAAATGTGGTTTGGACTATGTGTAGAGTCGTGTGACAGCAGTGAAATTCAATGTTGTTGGGACTATGTGTAGAGTCGTGTGACAGCAGTGAAATTAAATGTGGTTTGGACTATGTGTAGAGTCGTGGGACAGCAGTGAATTTAAATGTGATTAAGACTATGTGTAGAGTCGTGGGACAGCAGTGAAATTAAATGTGAATGGTTCCTATTAAAGTTGACAACATCTAAAATATATACCTTATAAACGTATTTGCTAACCGACCCGCTTACATCTACGACTAACTCCCGGACAAACCAACAGTCCCAGCTTATTGAGGTACAAGAAAACGTCCTACGGATGGACCCTCTCGAGCCTAATTCCATGCATTCTGACAAACAGTTTTTTCTGACTGACATGTTGATAGTGATAACCATGTGTTAACCTTCGCTAGTAACAAGCGCTTTGGGCTAAGTGAAATTTGTTAAAGGGGATACTGTGTGGAATATAACAGCAGGACAAAGACAAAGCACCAATCGCCATCTCTTTCAACACCCGTGGCCGCAGTAACAAATAGGGACCAAACAAAACTGTATGTTGCTCATTAGTAATGATGTCAGGGTTGTGGTTTAGCCTCCGTCCTCATCGGATTAGACACTTGGATCGTACCACTGAACTAATTAGTTTAACTGTGTGGTTAAGAAACTGCAGATATTTTATGGAATCATAGTCATTACACTTCAAATACCAGAACATAGTCTGTTGCCAAACAACGGTACCATGAACACTGGTGATCACATAGACAAACTATTTTATATCTATCAAACAGTCTTCAGAATTTCACGGCTGGTGTTACTGAAACGACGGTCTGCTGGATTATACCAACGTTTTGATGGAACTTGCTCATACATATTCAGGGCGACAGTTTAGTTCAGGTGCATGCTGCAGTGATGGGTTAGGGGAAATGTGTCGATTATGCAGGAACGTTTCAAGGATTTGGGCCAATCAAAGCTGTGAAAAGGGAACACTGCCCTACATAACCGACACATTTCCCCGTTAGCGCAGGCAGATTCCCGATACAGGTACGAGAATGCCGTGTCAAACCCACTAACGCATTTCCTGCGAAGGAATGGTTTTTGGTTAGTTTGGTTCCCTTTCGCTCCACTATGGACTTGAACTCTGAGGAGGTCAAAATTGCATTACACAGCCGCTGGTATAATCACACCTATAGGTGTGATGATACCAGAGGCTGTGTAATGCAATTTTGACCTCCTGATGATGAGCACATGTGCTCGAAACATGTATAGGCATGAAATAAAACTTATTGTGAAAAAAAGTTTGTGCATCAAGTTGGTTAAATCCTGAGATAAACTTGATAAGATTTCCCAATCTCAACACTATAGGACTGGCTCCGGAGTCCAATTAGCATCCCATCAAGTAGGCTTCGGGATAAAGATGTCGAAGTGTGAAGCTCATCGTTTACTTCCATCTAATTCCAAGGTTAAGAGAGAGCGCATACGCCTACCAGAACTGGAGCAAAAGCACAATGATAACTTTGTAATTACATTTAAAATTCTCCGTATGCTAACTGTGCTCAACAGCGGCCCAAAAAAAATAGGTTATGCTCCACTGCTTGGAAATACTGAGTAAAATTATTTCTCGATGACACAATAAGTTATGTAGGCTACACAATACTCACTCGGTTAATAATACCCATATTCGTTACAAAGGCAAATAAAAGCTGTTTTAATATTTTCGCCCAAAACTTATTCTGTTGAACAGCACAGAGGGTAGCTATACAGTCTACTAACGAGGAATGGTTTGCCTGTTTCCTAAGAGCTATCAAGTAACTACATGGTGTAAACATGAAAACAAACGAGTTTCAGATAATGAAATGTCTGTTCGTAGCAATATATGTACTTTCATTACTGCGGCAGTGTTAAGTGGAAACCCACCATGCTATTATCGCATTCAACAACATTACCTTACTAACCACACGGTAGCAAAATTATTGTACCTCACATTCACGGCAAAGCTCATTTTAAAATTAAAAAACTTATTCATATGGTTTCTATCGTCAAAATTTCTCGCGTCCCTCGCTGCTCTTCTATTTTATATATTTTTCAATTCCGATGAGCGGTTAGATAAAATGAATAAAGAGATCGTGAAATTTCTCTCTGACCATAAATTCATTTTAACTACAGCTTAAAAACGCTTGGACTAGAAAGTGCACAGTACAAGAGTTTTGCGTTAAGCAAACCACAACCTTTAAATAAATAAGTTTACATAATCCTTCAAAAACCCTGAGTGCTTTTAATGCTCTTGTGAAATTGAAAGATTTTAAGGGATCCCTGCAAATCTGTTGACGCTAGCCTGTGAAAAACCTTTGAATTTTTGCAAGGTACACGAAGGTTAAAATACCGTGCAAATAATGTGCAACGTTTACCTTTTCTTATCTAGCTGAATAATACTGACGTAACTGAAATTTGTCGAGATTTTATATCGAACCCAGTATTTAAAGAAACACATTGCCATTGGAACCAAGAAGTCTGTCTATCCATTGGAGGCTACCTTAAAATATCTCAATCAAATAAGCAGCTTCGCAGATTCTTTGCCGAGGAAGCACATTAATAATATCCTCTCATCTGCGATTTGAACTTTCCGGTAGAATTTTCTAACCAAAATCTCAAAAATATGGGGGCAACAAGGAACGACGATGATGTGAGATAGAATTTTGGAGAAAAACGGTGTGGACTGGATGCTAGTGTTTCAATGGCGAGCTTTCATGAACACGACGATAAACCTGATTCGATAAGGACTGAGAATTTCTTAATCAGCAACGTAAGTGGGCCTATGTCATTTTCAAGAAACAACCTATACGCTAAGCTTTCTTAGTTGGCTTAAAGCAGAACTTAATTTCACAGCAAATCTCTTACCGACTTTATGTATATCTACTTCTCGCCTAATAAAAGTACAACTCAAAACACAGTCACCTGTTTTCAGGTCAGCTTCACGTTCAGCCACAGAACTCAATTCACCGTATTTCTTATACACAACTGACAACAACTTCATCCAATTATTTCTGTGACAGTCAGGGAATGTGACATAACTGAACTTGGGCCGCTATATTCAAATTTCAGTGCAAATGAACAAAAATCGATGTAAGGTCCGGCTGATCCGCTCGACAAACACGGCTACATCAAAACTGATGTGTTGCTCGTAATACCTGATGACGTAGTTCTGAATTAGCTTCAGCCATGATTGGATTATGTATTGACGGATAATTCCATTTAATTAATCCCTTGCCTGCCACAGTGAATACAATTTGGAAATGAGAGACAGCTGAAACCGAAGAAGCTCAGAAATGTTTCAAAGCTACTGGATAAAAGTCTGGGAATACAGGATAATTTAGTCACATAAGACGTTTTCCGTATGGGTTTCATTTCATGCAGACTAACATCTACAGTTACCACGCACAAACAGAGACACGACCATGTACTGAGACACTAGTAATAGTAAGTTAATAGTTGTGTTTAATAAAGTACCAAGCCAGGAAGTCATATAAAGAAATGGAAGAACGGCTCCACACATTCTTAACTTCAAAACTGTCATGCGGTAATGATCACACTTAAGATCTGGTCGCTTTACCGTCGGAAAAAGGGAACTCCATAATCAGTGGACAGAGAGCTGAGTGGGCTTACACACCGCAGATACAGGTCCTGATGAGCAAAGACCTTCGAATTGCCACAAATCAAACTGTGGATCTTTGGTAGTCCATCTTGGCTACTAGGCACGAGGCACTAGCGTAGGCGCTGCAATTATTGGGGTAGAAGCCTTTACACTCCTTTACATATAAATTCCTTCAACACGTAGGAACTGCATCAAATTAATTTGTACACGTTCTAAAGGCCTGCATTTTGTTGAAGTCGAAACAGAACTCACTGCGTCACGCATGTGTGAAACTTTATCTGTTAAAAAAAACAGATGAACATAGATTATGCGACATTAGTTTCTTACAGCGGTGCTGGAGGCCACTCGCTTCTTCTGGGATATTACATCGCGAAGACCGGTAAATTTACCGGCAATTCGGCGACGAGAAATGTCCAAAAATTCAGGGTCAAGCAGTCCTGCCGTATTTAAGGACAAAGTCCCGAGGAGGATATTTGGACGCTAGAAAGAGCAAGACACTGAAGGATGGAGAAAAAAAGTCATAAAAAGTGGCATAGTTTCCACTCTTTACCACAAAAAAAAATGAGCAGCCATACCGACATGTGTGTGTGTGTGTGTGTGTGTGTGTGTGTGTGGGTGGGTGAGAAAAGATGTCCACTAAATTTCAGTCGGCAAATTTCCTGGCAAGGGCTAACTTCGGAGACCCACATGAAGATGGCAGTGAATATTAAAGCGTATGACACAGTGTATTAATTGGTAGACTGGAATCCGAGAGCTCTTGAAAGGGTAAAGTAGTACGGCGTATTAAGTACGGCAGTGAACAGTAGCGTTTCTTTTGAAAGGAAGGGACTCTCTGCATCAGCTGAGAAGCACTTAGCGAATTTCTGAAGGTCACTCTAAATCATGGAATTAGCTATACCATTAAAATGTTGTGGGGGACCGCGGTGGCACAGTGGTTAAGGTGCTGTGCTAAAAATCGGAAGGTCGCTGGCTCGATCCCAGCTGGTGTCATTAGAATTTTCATTGACATAAAATCCTTCCGATCGCACTATGGCCCTGGGGTCGACTCAGGCTCTAACATAAATGAGTACCAGGAGTATTTCCTGGGGGTAAAGTCGGCCAGTGCGTAAGGCTGACAACCTTACCACTATCCTGTGCCGTTTTCATAATATCTGGGAACCTTAAATTCCTGGGCCACTCCAGGCCTGTAATGGGATTACTTTATCTTTTTTAAAATGCTGTAGTAACCACTACAGACAGCTACACAAATCTAATGTATTTGTTTTTATTCAGCACTGTTGCATGTTTCGGCTGTTTACATCCGCCATCATCTGGTAGGTTACGTAAGATTGTATTAGCTAGACCACAGGTATAGGAACACAAAACGACCCACCGGATGACGGCTGATATAGTCAGCCGAAAGATGAAACAGTGCTGATAAAAACCAATACATTAGATCTGTTTGGTTGTGTTTATCGGATAATATAACACTTTAATGGTGGGCCGGGTAGCTCAGTCAGTATAGCGACTGACTACGCGCTGGGCGATCCGGGATCGAATCCCGGTGAAGACGAGATCTTCCGCCCGTCCAGACCGGTCCTGAGGCCCACCCAGCCTCCTGTAAAATGGGTATCGGGTCTTTCGCGGAGGTAAAGTGCGGCCGGGGCGTGCTGCTGACCACTCACCCCCTTCCAGTGCCGCGGTCATGGAAGAGTAGAGCTATACGTCTACCCACCCTCTGGGCCACACCGGGCCTGTAACGGGATCACTTTACCTTTACCTTTATAACAATCTAATGATAACAAAAACACAGCGGGACGGCGTCAGCTCTAAATCAGCTATACGTCATACTATGCAGCAATACTTTTAAAAAGGACAGTTTTTTTAGAAAGTGAAATAAATTACAAACTTGGCAAAAAAAATCACGTATTTATGGTTTATGTTACAACTCTGTCAGGACCTCTCGCTAAAAAATGTAGATCTGTTGAATGACAGGTGAATGATAACTTGGAAAGAAGATAGAAAGAAGCCCTGAATTTACCACGGTAGATTCAATAAAACCGCAAGAAACCCAAGTCAGGATGAACGGTAACCCGGTCAAGGTTCAAACCAAGATCCCCCTCCCGAGAAGTAGTCTGGACGTTAAGTTTACATCGTTCTGTCTGGTTTCCAGAAAGACCATAGTCCATAAGCCTACGGATCAACAGCTACTGGTTCGAACGTTCTTCCTGCCCCAGTACCAATATCAGCCGTAAGTCGTTCAATACTATCGTAGTTAAAATACGTATACCGATACGCACGCAGCCAATTTAACCTTGTGTCGAGATTGCATAAAACGATTCGACAGGAACTGAAAGTGATCAGCAAGGTATTGGGGAGTGGTACCAGCTGCACGGAGGAAAAAATTGGAATAAAAAAAGAGGGGCACTGAGGAGGGAGGGTCGCAGAATATCAAATGAAATTACGAAGTCGAAAAGGAAGTACAGAGTGATAGGCATCAAATTCCATTCAGTTCCGAAATTTGAAACGTAAAAGAAATTTAATCTGATCAGTCTACTTCAGTAAATCACTTTATGGAATTCACTTCCGTCATGAAAAGGATCTGAGTCACATCACAAAACCTTGAACTTCGTGGCGCAGCAATTTCAATGTCAACAGTAATGTGATTAGCAGGGGTACGCCGACGCAATGGGTCCTTATTGTCTCGCGCCGTATCGCATACACTGTGCTTACACTGTCCAGGGAGTTTAATCGCCTTTCGGGGTAAGAACGAGTAGAACAATGAATTTGAACAGAGGCATCACGATGTGTTCATAAACGTAATACAATATTAAATAGTGTACGTCAGCACAACTACGTTATTACACAAGGTAATTACATAGGCTACATGTTTCGACTATTGTTCAGTCATCATCAGGCCTATTTTGTCCATTGAGTCACAAGATGCTATGCACACTTTGGGATCCCATCGTGTTTAC
>Ga0123352_10014482_pt1 | contig 12557 bp, 9 predicted proteins | sample TergutLab28metaG_FD_89700 | JGI IMG/M metagenome (GOLD analysis project Ga0123352, IMG submission 89700) | Labiotermes labralis P1 segment gut microbial communities from Petit-Saut dam, French Guiana - Lab288 P1 | ecosystem: Host-associated > Arthropoda: Insects > Digestive system > Gut ... | reverse complement strand
TTACATTTTCACGTGTGTCTTTTTTCCTTTTCCTTTGTTTTATTGAAGTTTTGGCCCTTTCGCACCAAATTCCCCCCCCCCCCAAGTGAGAACAGGTGAATTACTTCACATACTCGACCCATAATTTGATAGCTTCTACGAACAAGATGGACAATGTGCGTATTAACGTAACACTGATACGCGTTCGCGTAACCATTGTTGCCGTAGACAATAAATATTACATATTGTGTGTTTGTAGACTTGGTCATCCGGTATGCAATGCGCATGCGGCGTGTTACATCGTTCATCTGTGACCTGTCTGGCTTTGCCGTATTTTTCCACAGCAGCTAACACGGTACGATTTTCGGAAGAAAAAAAAAACTCATTAAAAATCGTGTTTTGGTTTTCTCTACAATTTTCGTCCGAACATTTCTCATTCTAACAAGAAGTCAGCGAGATATGATCATAAATGTATATCGGTCTTCACGTGAAGCGCCCGATATTTCTGTCAGATGTGATGAATCTTGGATATCGACATGTTTTCGAAAAATTCTGAAATATAAAATTTCACGAAAATCCGTCCAGTGGGAGCCGAGTTGTTCCATGCCGTTGGACGGACATGACGTAGCTAATTGTCGCTTTTCGCAATTTTACGAACGCGCCAGAAGAAAGGGGCTAAAATTGCATGTGGTCGGTCGGTCTTCGGATTTATGACACATTGCCTTGCTTGTTTAGGACCAGCACTCTTACAACTGCTACTTCTAACGGTAGGTGATCGGTAATCAAGAACGCAACTAAATGTTGCGGGTGAGTGGTTGAACTCGATAACCTGTATTAGGGAAGCCCAGGATCGAATCTCGAGGCTAAGGCTGGCTGGTTGTGTGAAGCACAGCTTCGGAGTTCCTTCAAACAGGTACGTGGACAACACTTAAACACGACGTGGCAGCTTCATTTCAAACACACAAGTCAACAAGCACACTTCTGGATGACTAATAACAATACTTCTTCTAAGAGGTAGTGACGCCTTTAGTGTCCTAGACAGGTACAGGTAGACTCCAGTTGAAATGTGATGGCACACGATGAAGCACGGGAGGGGCAGTGAAGGGGAAACTGGCGAATGGAGTGCGTAGCCAGTAACTTTCACACAACCTCGGAACATGGTGCACCCAGCACTACTACCGCCGATGCGCACACCTCGGCTGCCAGTAATCGACTGAACTGACACCCCCGCAGATTTAAATGGACTCGTCCGTTTCGCCGAAAGACGAAATCTGGTTTCTTCGCGTGAGCCATCACATTTGAACTGGCCTCTAAAAGGTAAAGTTCACCCTAAACATCCCATTAAGGCACGGGAGCGGGGGGGGGGGGCGCAGAGGTATAGCCGTACTCTTTCTTTATCCCGGGCGCTAAGTGATGGTGGGTGGTAAAAGCCACCCCCCAGGCATGAGCCGGTAAGCAATATATAGGAGGCTGGGTAAGGCCCAGGGCCAGTCTGAATGGGTGATGAAAATTCTCCCCTACAGGGATCCGATCCGCGTTCCGTCCAGCCCGTAGCAAGACGATACGGGGGTAGTTTCCAAAGCGTTGGGAGGACTACGCTACTACCGTACTCATGCTATAGTATTGGGGGCTTGCCATCTTTAAGTTCAGACCTGCTCAATCTTACAAGTTGTGTGGGCAATTTCGGCAAAACGTGGTCTGCACGCAAGCAACATGAAGAAACCCGGCACAATTCAATGCTAAAATGAAGAATAAGTATAATATGAATATTAACCCTTTGTATATGTAGTACGTACACTACGGATACACCGACAATAAGAGAAATTCATCTAAAAAAATGCAATTCACAACCTAGGCTGCGGTGACACTATTTTATAACATTTTTACAAACTGAATTATCAGTGTAATTCATGTCCTAATAAACAGCATGTAGGTTTTCAGAACTATTCGGCGTTCTATCTCGTCTTTGCCAGCGAAAGGTTTACAGATGTCTTCTCCATTCTTGCCTTCGCGGGCAACCCGCGAGCTACGGGCTAAAAGCATCTGCTTTAGACTGACGCAGCTTCCTGCCGGACAAAACACTGTCATATCCCAACAAGCAGCAATATTCACAGTTACAAACGTGATAGTCTTAACTCTCCCTATTGTCTTTAAAATGCTTACTTAGGGAACTACATACACACATACGTACGTATTCAGGCACTTAACACCCTATGTTATTCAATGACAACAGCTTAACTACATGCATAAAACCAGAGGATTTCCCGGCAACGGTGCCCTTCACGTTATGACGCCGCAGTCTTTGACCATAAGATGGTGGCCACACGTTTCTTACAAACGCTGGTACCCACCGAAAAACTAAACGTCGTCAAAACCAGAATTTTATCATTTAATACGTAGTTGCCTCGAAGATGGCAAGCCTATCTAGTCTGGTATCGTATTAAAAGAGAGTAAATAAATGTATTGACTTAAGAACTATCAGCACCAACAAATGCTAAATTACATATGTTGCGTATTTACTATTAATTTCCTACTACATGTTTCGGCGCAATTGTCATCTTCAGGGAGATTACCAGCGTTGTTTCGACGTACAGCAATAAAACAGTTTTACACAATGTACATTTGACATGCACTGTGATTGCATTATCATTGTAAAACTATTTTATTGCTGTACGTTTTAAGATTGGTGTAAACTCCCTGCGTCAAAACACGTAGCAGTATATTCATAGTAAAGTACATCATATACAGAACCGTGCATTTCTTGGTGCTGATCAGTTCACAATACACGGCATAAACAATATGAAAACGTAGTATTGTTTGTTGATACTTCGGATACTCTATAGGCTCCTGTTTTGTCAAGATGTAACTGCGAGAGAACTCAGTACGCCAGTCTACTTATAAAAAAAGTAGGAAAAAACGCCGGACGTTCAGTTGCCAGGCAAAAGTAGATGTTTTCCTAGAAAAGAATAATGCACTTTGACATACAGTCTACTAGTCCGAGCTGAGACGAAGTCATGACAAGATGCCAAACGAAAAGACCACAACAAATATCATTAAAGGACAAGCAAATTGCCAAATCAATGACAAGACTTGGGTGGTCGCCATATCGTAAATATCGATAGGTATCGACACAAAAATATCAAAACCCTCCGCAGAACGTCTGACAGCGTTTGATGAATGCGTGTGGAAGTTTTTCGCCATATTTCGGCAAACAGCGACTCGTTAAATATAGTAAAAAATAGCACAGTTGTTTGGTTGGTTGTGGACTATACACTACTCTTCATCTCTTCACGCTGCTGCAGAATGACGTATTGCCCTAAGCCAGGGTTACATCTGTTCACACACTGCAACTGCAGTCGCAATTTTAACGCATTCCGTTCCTGCAGAATCACTTTATGCAGACGTTTCCCACTAACCACAAAAGAAAGAAAGAATTCCACGACAAATCGATTAAGTGTTCGACGATACTCGTATCTGGCATGAGCAGGCTGATCTAGAGTTCTGTTGACTATCCTTCAGGGCTGTTGTAGGCATTCTCCCTCTTACGCCCTCTGCCTGACAAGCATGCAAGTCAACATCAAGATCTCCGTCCCAGAGTTTACGAACGCCTATTTCCCCTTCTTCAGTACTGACAGATTCTCGTACATGCTCAAATTCAGACTACTACCAACCGTTATCAGCTGGGTGCCTCACTCGATATAGTAACCATGCTTAAGGTCTGGACGGAGGACTGTAGTTACATTCCCAGGGAAGGCAATTTTTCCCTTCATCAATGAAACGAGACTGGCTCTCGAATTCTCATCCCACATCCCATCTAATGGTCGTAGGACATTTTTTACAGGTAACAGAGGCATCCAGTTGGCCAGTCATCCACCTGGTGCCCGAACTAAAGAAACAATTAAAATACACCCCATAAGTCATTTGTTCAATGCCCGTAATTTCACGAACACCAGCCAAAACACACGTCGTGTCCTTCATTGTCTTTTCGAAGTCGTCACGGCGAAACAACTCATTCTGTCTGCAGCCTACAGTCCGAGGAAACGTGGTCGAAGTCGCGTGGAGAAGCTGTCGGAAATTTGAAACGCTACGTGATTCCGAAGTGCTGACGTCAGTAATTCATTTTCTGTGAATTACTCCTAACGACAGGAGATTAGACGCCTCGTCTCGGAACCATAAGCGTAGTTCTTAAGTTGCATCAGACTATCTTTTAAAACTTGAACGACCATACTATGGAAGTGGCAGTTAAGGAACCGTCACGAAATACGTTTGTGTTCGGATGTTGGCGAGTTCGAATTTAAACCTGTACGTTCGCCGTCACTTTTTGCGACAAACTTCCTCAGACGCAATACCGTGATAATATCGCCACGACCTTGACTCAAAATCAACGTACCATCCGACAGAGAAGACATCGTAAAACCTTACAAAAGGAGGGCTAAAATACAGTCTAACTCGGTTATAACGGCATGAAAGGGACTGAATATTTTGTGTCGTTATAAAAGAGTGGTGTTCTAACCGAGGAGAGCAATGTGACGCACAAACCGATATCGTTATAACCGAGTTCGACTGCAGGGCATATATATAACCTCGCGTGCAAATCCTCAAATATAGGAACACCGTGAGGAAGATGTGAAGACGGTTTTAAAAATTGCTAAGGAAATATAGTGCGACGTGGTTTCGACTGACCCGTCGGTCAGTACACAGGGTGAGCATAAAGTCTTTCCCTGATTACAAACATGTATTACAGGAAAACTATGTGGAATACAAACTTTTTTTTTTTTAGTTTCTAAAATTTTGTGTCATGTGTTTATTGCTATGTTACAGTCGCAAAACCTGCTAGTGTCAAAATGGCGTCAATGAAGGAGCAAGACTAGCGTGTTTTGTGGTAACACGAAACAAAATCGCCGGTCTCGGTGCAGCGGAAATTCAGAAATGAGTACGGACCTCCGCCAGACGTTAAAAGCATCAAAGTGTGGTATTCAAAGTTAGTAGAAACTGGCAGTGTTGGTGACCTTAACAGAAGTGGCAGGCACAGTGTGAGTGATGAGACTGATGCCGTGCGTGTGGCCTTTCAACGCAGTCCTGGTAAATCAACGCGTCGTGCTTCAAACGAGCTTCGTGTACCTCAGAGTACAGTAGTTAAGATTTTGCACCAAAAAACTTCTTGAGTTACATTAAAAAAAGAAGTATGTATTCCACGTACAGTAGTTTTCTTGTAATAAATGTTTGTTATCAGGGAAAGACTTTATGCTCACCCTGTACAATCTAATGCCAACGCAAACTCATTTCTCCATAGACAACAGCCCTCAATGCCCATTGGTCAGAAGCTACGTGGTTGCAGGTAAGGCGAACACATAACTGATTTCTGTAGCATCAACAGTATCTTACCGAGATTCCATGATATACGGAACATGGATCCAATTGTGCGATGCGATGACATGTAGGTTGGCGGACAGGTATCAATGGTTTTAGGAGGAACCAACTTCCATCCTGAAAACATAAGCAGCAATTCCTCCGAAACGTTCACACCTATCTACCAGCTACAGAACCTCAAACCTCACAAACCTGACCCAGCGCTGAACCTAACGTGACAAGATTTCACATACAACAGGCCGGGGGAAGATATGGTGTCGGCACCTCTCAGTACTTTACCCGCAATACGGTGTTACGTTGTGTTCACACCCTCAGGATTATCACTTCTGAAGTACATGCGGCCAGTGACCGAATAACCTGGGGAACCACAGGTAGAAACTGGTAAGGCGTAGCCTACATGGACTTACAACTCGGGAACCGAATTTCATGTTCCCGTCTTTGCAGATTAGGATTCAAATAAGTAAAAGGTAAAGGTAAAGTTATCCCTAGAACAGGCCACTAATTCCCAAAAGGGACAGCTCACTCGGTATAGTGACTCGCTACGGGCTGGCGTGGATCGAATCTCGGGGGGGGGGGGGGTTTTCTGCCCCCGCCCAGCCCCAGTCTCCTCCATAATTGGTACCGGGTCTTTCCCTGGGGTAAAGCGGGCGAGGAGTAGCGTTGATCACCCACCCCCACCTAACGCCGAGGTTAAAGAAAGAGTAGAGCTATACATCTACTCTCCCTTTGGGCCTTCAAACCAGTACCTTTCCGAATAGGACGTGGGGGCTGCCACTTCGAAACTCTCGGAGATTTACTGGACGTACGTGTATACATGCAAACTTCACGAGCCGTTCCGTTCACTCACTGCTGATATGCTCAGTGTTAAGTTCTTGGATTCGACCCATGTTCTACTAAGTTCGAGGACGAGAATAAACACAAATTTGGCGGTGCAGAAAAATCTGTGGGTTGAATCGTACAAGGAACGTAAAACCGACTTCACAAACAATCCTTTAAAAGTATGAGTCAAAACAACTGACAATCAAAATAGCAGGTGTCGATGGAGTTTCAATTCATACGTAATTCAAGCTAGGCGGGTTGGACGCATATAGAATTCTTCTTTATGGCCCATTCTGTTCCAAGCAATGCAACTTCCTGTATCGAAGCTAGCCCGTCATGAATATATAGACCATCTTCTTACACCATTCAACACTGTATTTCATGACGGTCGAGTTGTTAAACATCTCTTCTTCGTACTCAAAATTTCCAAGCCTAAAAAATCAGTACGAAGACCGGCTAACGCGATTTTTTGTGAATTCCTACAGGAAAACGCCAAGCACCCTTTTCCTTCCACATATTTTCCAATTCACTAATCATAATATCAACTGACCCTACAGAATGCAAACAACTATAATCGTGGTTAAACAGTACATAAATAAATAATATATAACCTCCCAAGCTGAAGGGAGAGTTTGGCAGTAACCAGTAGGCTGAAAAATTTCAAAATTCTCCGGCATGTTTACATATTGTTTCTATGAGCACAACGGAACGAATCTAACAGTACATTCTGTACGTTCTAATACAATGAATATGGTATGTGAATGCCTGGTCATAAAGGGCTAATGCTCAGAACATTTGCAATGGTTTCATTTCCAGAAACTCGACATGCCTCGGCAGGAGCCCAGCGCCTTTGTGTTAAGCAAAAGGTACGCTTTCGCTTTGGGCACTGCTGTACTTACAAATGTAATTTAGTGACCAGTAACCCGAACTGAAGCATTAAACAAGAACTGGTCGGGGTAGTTTTCCGTTAGGTCGTAAGCTAGGCACAGCTGTCGTATCACATCCAAATGGGAAAAAAAGGGGTATACAGCAGCGAACATGCTAGTTTGAAGACAGCATCGCTTCACGCGTGGAGTAGCATATCAGATAAAACCAGCACACGTGTCCATGGATTCTACGCCGTTTCACGCTCTCCAGAAGCCAATAAAACGTGACCTAAACGATTCGAAAGAGCGATATGAGAAGCCTCTTACACACATCTTTAACAAATACTGATACTACTCAAGGCTGCTGTTTGTAACGAAAACATGCAAAGTGCAAGTACGTTGTCCCCAGAATATAATCAAAATATCCACAATATTCTCCACGAACCAGACACATGCCTGTTAAGTTTTATGACTGCTTTTCGACATTCCTGCATCCTAAGTCAGGGTAGTTCAGTCATAGTTACTAAACAACAGGAGGACCAACTGAGTGATCCTACTCCATGGGTACTAGGAGAGCTTTCACCGGAGATAATGTGGCCAGGGCGTGAAGCTGGCCAGTCACCTCCATCTAGCGACGAGGCTGATGTTTGGAGCTACACTTCCACTCCATCGTGGTCAGTCTTTCATAAAACAATTAAACACGTCCCAATGTTCTCCTTTCATATACATCCATGTTACCCCTCGTTTGTACTGACCGACATGTACTCCTGGAGACACATACTGTCGCATTCTTGCAAAGGTACTGTCCCTGGGTCCGATATCAAGGGGAGTGAAGGCACCACTCCACTCATTCCTAACCTCGGGTTCGTGACCCGGTCTCTGCACTTCCTGGTAGTCTATCAAGAGAAGGACGGGTGAGCACTGGAAGCTTTGGAGAAGGAAAGAATCTCTTTCCCGTACCAATAATCGAAAGTCCCAATTGTTGTTAAGTAGTCACCATTCTTTTTTTTTTGCAGAAGTACTGCTGAATAAATGTACACTTGTTTGGGTGCGTGGGCATGCGCTCGCATTTCTTGAATACGTCCAAGCCGGTATGCCCTTAGACTCTTGCCATTTGTAGCGCAGGAGTATCACTAAACAAATTTCCAATGCCAATATATTTATTAGCGGCGCCAACAGTTGCGTCGCCTGGGGATCGTAATACCATCCACTTTCCCAACCTAACAGTCTGCACGTTCCCAGCCTTATTTCGTGATATCACCTTTACGTACAATACCATCCAGCTGAGTGCTGTTCGTTGCCTTTCCTAACCTTTACGGCCAGTCGCGATCATGCTAATAATCCGTTTGGCCTTCACGGTTAAACCACCGTCTCCAGAGCCCAGTTTGTGATAACAGGACTGCAACTTAAAGGTGTGATTGACACAAAAAGTAGACGAGCTGGTCTGCAAGTACTTCCGGGTCACTTCCACAATAACCTTCAGACTGGGCCTATAACCGTACCAAGAATACGCGTTTTACACCTAAGGTATATATATCACGGTTAATTGAAAATATATACAGATCTGACTTCTATATACAGGAAATGAACAAAAAATGGGAACACTCGATAATATAGAAATGGCACTGCTTGTGTTGGCTGCACTGCAAGAACGTTAGTTGTGAGCATCTTTCGTTATTCTTTTGTTTGTTTACGCTGTGTAGTGCCACTGCCATGCATTACAGATCATGTTTAGTATGAGTTCGTATGAAAGTACCGCAAAATGTAAACTCTTCATATATTCAAAGACGACACAGACTGGTGTTGCGCATTTAGCTGTAGCATATGTGATCAAAACGGCTACTTTATTGGGTACATATTGAACAGCAATTTCCCAGGTTATGACAGCGCACACAAATCAAGGGAAGACATCATCGGCTAAGAGGAACAGTAACCGAAAACCAAAACTAAGAGAAAGAGATCGCCTACCTGAAAAAGGACTGTGTCTAAAAATCCCAGAACAGCTGCGGCATAAGGTGACAGCAAAACTCAATATTCGTCTTGAAGACCCGTTTCCACAAAAAAAGTCCGACGTGAGCTTCACAAATCCAACATTCACACTCGAGCTGCAATCGCTAAACCTCTTGTTACTGAAAACAACGCTAAAAGGCGAAAAACAAGGTGTGATGATCACAAAACCTGAACGTCTGATGACTGTAAATACGTAATATGGCCAGACGAGATGAGATGTGTCGTCCTTCACGTTGTTCCCAACAGGCTGTGTTTGTGTTCGGAGAATGCCCAAGGAAGCCTATAATCCAGAACGTCTGGTTCCAATTGTGAAACAATGATGCAGATCTGTGATGATTTTGGCAGCAACATCTTGGTATTCTGTTGGTCATATAATTACTCTGAATGGTCGAATAACTGCCAGTGACTACGTGGACATTTTTCCTAACCAGACGCATTCTGTAGACCACGTTTCCTACCAATGACGCAATTTTTCAAGATGTCAATTCGCCCATACATACAGCCAGAAGTATGCAGTCTTGGTTTGAGCAGCATAAAGATACACTTCAAGACCTTCCCTGCTCAGCACAATCGCCAGACTTATTGTCCAACCACTGTGGACAGGGTTGGGTGAGAAGCAGAATCCCTCCACTATCATCTCTCAATGGACTAGATGTTCATAAAAATGGTACAATATTCCGCTATAAACTATTCGTAACTTTGGTGAGTCTATTCCGAGAAGCTGTATTACAGGTAAATGGTGACCCAACTCAATATTAAGAAATGTGTGCGTCTTTCACAGCTGTTTCCAGTATTGTGTCCATCCCCTCTACATCTGCAAGTCTGAACCTTGACAATAATAAATGCGAAACGTCGAGTGCAAGGTACAAAATGACATTTAAGACTGGGTATTTCCCCTTAAAATTATGCATATAAAATTTGTTCCTTACGTCTACAAAGAATGAGTACTTCGACGCCAAGCTCCAGAACGTGTATTTTTCCGATACGTAATAATAATGATGTATGGCAAAATCTCTACAGCCTGTGCCATGGCGGTCTTATCCGAGCTCATGTTTTGGTCGTCGAAGCGGGCGGGGTCGCGCAAAATGTTCTGCATATGACCTTTCAGCAGTGCAGACACATGAATCAGCAACACACGAGGCGCTTTTTTTTCAACTCAAACAGTGGCGGTATGTTTTGAGTCTGCTTGTGTGGAAAGTATGGCAAAATGCCAGAGTCTAGACAGAGATGGCGCGACCGCAGTTACGGAACTGAGTTCGAGTGACAGTGGGGGCCTTGAAATCGGGCGGCAACCCGCTTCCTACAGCACATGATGTCATTACACTTACAGCGGCAAGTGGAGGGGCGCAGTAATTGCAGACCTTGGCATGACCGCACCGCTTGCTGCAACTTGATACTCATATTCTCCTTACTGTTAACAAAAAAAAGTTCCACCACCGGTCCGTACTAGTTAGTGAGTGACGACATATCCGGCTAAACCTGCTTTAAAGTTCGGGTTACCGGTACCCAAATGGCATATCTTTCGTGCCAAATATATTCCTGCTCCTCACGAGATGGCGGGCCTGAAGTTAATTTGATTACGGTCTAGGCTTGCTCTGGTACCCACCCAGCCTCCAATTCAATGGGTACACCGTGGGCCCTTCCCCTTGGGGTAAACTCTGGGGTGTTAGGCTGTAATCTTCATCCAATGTCGAGACTGAGTGTGGTGTGTGTATGTGTGGAAGTACGCCTCCACTTCTCCATGTGCCTGCATGGCTTGTATTCTCAATTTGCCTTTCACCGTATCTTGCAACCTTCAAGCAGAAACAAAATATCGACTGACGTGTTTCAAACGAATTTCAGGGGCATACAGCAATTAATTAATAATTAGTTAATTTCCGTCTTTCAGTTGCAGGCAATCTGCTGTGTAAACAAATGCTTTTAAGGAACTAAAACGTAATTACTGTCCTTGAGGGACCCCCCTCTCCGGGTTCCGACAAATGATTTGTTCGACTTCACAACACACTTGTATCATCATCATCACCACCATCACGAGCCCCGTTCGTTTCATGGAGCGCACCGCCATAATGTTCACACTGCCATCTGCTTGTACTATGCAGTATTGCATGCTCCCTGTTCAGTCTTAGAGTCTAACACAAAAAATTTGCATCACACGCTCGATGTTCCAATATTTCCTCGGCCTCGCAGCGTACGTCACAGTGAATCGGATTGTATGCAACTCCATCACCATAAACTAGGAATTACTTACAGCTACATTTTCGTTGCTTTGACGACGGATCTCTGGGTCACACGGTTAGATTACAGAACTGATCAGAACGTCATTGGCGTTTTTGTCAGACCAGCTCCGGGCGAATTTTTGTAAACCAAAATAAAGCAGAAATTTTCCAAACACCACAACACATCTAACAAGTAAATTGAGGGGCAGCTCATGTTGAGAAGCCATTACCCACTAAAGTGGTCACAAACCTTCCCGCACCCCAACATTCATCCCCGTGTTCGCTGGAGCCTAACCGCTGGTACATATACCTCCCTCCCTTATTTACAATCTAGTTCAATATTATCCCATCTACTCCTGGCTTTCCCAAGCGTTCTTTACATAGGAACAATTTTCCCGTGCTCTTTAACAATTCAAGATACAAAAACTGTTCGAAACGTCCGTCTGCAAACCGAGTGCACCTTCATATCGAGCCGATGTTAGAAGTGACAAGCTAAACCCCTAACTTTCCCTACACAACACGTGTTGCACCTTTATATTTCCTTGCTTGAGAACACAAAAGAAAGCCTAGAAATTAACTTTGAAGTCCACAAATTCCTGGAAGTGCCGCCTGGCTTAATCTCGCAACATGGTCCTACAGCACTTTGTTGTACTTTTCTGCAATTAAGTCTGGACAGAAGGAATTAAGCCACTTTGTCATGATATTGCCATCGGCTGTCGTGATAAATCCAGTTGCTCTTTTTTTTCTTTTCGGAAGTGCCTGCAGGTGTTCCTCGCATGATTCTGGGCTGACAACATAGCTTATGGTTCCTCTCCCATGCATGACGGAACCTAGCATCTGTCACTGTTACATAACACAAGACCAGCTCTAATATGCAAGTCATATACACTAGCAACCCACTTTCCCCTATTCTTAATTCTTCCAATTTCCCCTGTTCTTAACGCTTTTGGAGTAGAGCTGGGAAGAGTGGAATGTTTCGGAAATTAAAAAGTCTTGTTTGTTCATATGCTTCACAACAAAGACTACGAATTTACAACGCATCTGATATTGGGTCGTCCAAACTACAAGTGAAGGTAAAGTTTACAGAACATATATTTTGGAGTATGACGTCGTAGTTATGTACCGACGCTCCTTAACACCATAACCTTAGGTCAACAAGTCTCCCGTTAAGATTGAGGTCGCAAGGTACGCCAAAACGCTAGTGCGTACCTATCTACCAACACAATCATTGCAGTAAAAACATGAAATCTCGCAGTTTTCTCTTGGTTACCCATAACACACCACAAAGACGTACAGC
>Ga0123352_10014480_pt1 | contig 12557 bp, 11 predicted proteins | sample TergutLab28metaG_FD_89700 | JGI IMG/M metagenome (GOLD analysis project Ga0123352, IMG submission 89700) | Labiotermes labralis P1 segment gut microbial communities from Petit-Saut dam, French Guiana - Lab288 P1 | ecosystem: Host-associated > Arthropoda: Insects > Digestive system > Gut ... | reverse complement strand
TTGTGAGGCTGACCACTCAGCTTCATCTAGTGCCAAGGTTGAGAATGAGTGGAGCTACACCTCCACACCATGATGTGCATAGGGACTTCACCCAACATTGCCTTATGCCTCCCTGTTCTTTAAATCTGTCCAAGTTAAATTAATCTGTATATTGTGATGTGCGCCTGCATCTGCTTGTTTCAGTGTGTGGGGCTAGTTGCTAACATTACTGTCATGTGTCCATATAGTGACTAGGGTACAGAGGGTGGACAACCAGGGCATTGGAGTTTTGAATCCCAGCATGGGCACAGGTTTCCTTTTCTGCACACCACTGGGACCCATCCAGCCTCCTATCCAATTGCTGGAGGTAAATCATGTGGGCCACAAAGCTGACAGCTTACCTGCCCGCAATGCTGAGGTTAAAAATGTGACTTGAATGTGACCGGTGGGGAGGATGTGGGGCCTGAGTAATGCCGTGATATCAACCATTAATATGACAGGAAGTTATAGGATATGGGAGACATTTCATGACCCTATATCAACGCTCAAGGTTCGCAGTGGTCCAGTGATAGATGTGAGTGACTGCATTGTTCTGAGACCTTAAACTAATTCATGCCAAGTGTTCATTAAGTGCTGCTGCAATACTACACAAATAAATTCTGTCTCCATCAACACAGCTTCATTACTGTATATACTGCACAGGTTTTGACAGCATTCTGGGCCTTCAATACTGGCGATCTTCAGACCAATCATATGTTAAAAAAAAAAACTAATAGAGGTCTTTCAGTTAAGGATATAAAAATACAGAAATACATTTAGTGTTCGTGTCTCTGTAAGGCAGCGGTGTTATCACACTGTGTTCTGTGGAACCGTGTGGCTCTGCAAGCACATTCTCTTTATACTGAAACTGGTAAATATAATTTGTTATCTTCCAGTCGCAGATTGTGTTGTCCTTCCCATCTGTGTGCATAATCATAATCATAATCACTCCTGGGTCCATTTTCAACTTAAAGCAACAAAAATAGTATTTTTTTTTTTAATATATATATGTACATAAACATTTTATTTTTCCAATAAAAGTTGTATTTCATTTTGGTACCCAAAACTGCACTTTTTTACAGCAGTTCCACAAGAACTGGTCTAGTTGCAAGTGTTCCATGCAGGCACTCCGTTTCAGCACCACTACCGTTATCATTAGGCACGTTCATAAAAGTGCAGAATATTACTGTTAGCTTCGTCATGTCTGTCTGTCTGTCTGTCTGTGTCTGTCTGTCCGCATGGAGCAATTCAGCTCCCACTGGACAGATGTTCATGAAATTTGGTATGTGAGTAGTTCTTGAGAATCTGTTAAAAAAATTCAAGTTTCATTAAGATATGACAAGAACAGCGGGTACTTTCTGTGAAGACCAATATGTGTGTACTGTGTACTGTACACTGTGTACTGTAAAATGCGCACTGTGTACTGTACACTGCGTACTGTGCACTGCACACTACACTGTGCACTGTATATTTATGATAGTACCTCACTGAAATCTTCTCAAAATGCCAAATGTTTGAGACCAATGTTGTAGAGAAAATCAAATCACTCATTTTACGTTAAATAACTTTACAAAAATATGCTGCTTATGAGATGTGGGAAAATGTGATACAGCCAGACTGGACACAGATCAGAATGTGATACAGCCAGACTGGACATAGATCAGAATGTGATACAGCCAGACTGGACATAGATCAGAATGTGATACAGCCAGACTGGACACAGATCAGAATGGGATGCATGTGCATTGCGTGCTGGATAACTAAGGCTATAGACACACACACTCAGAATATGTGAAACATTCCTTTTCCATGGCAACAATGGTTAGGCAAATGTGCCTCAATGTTCCTTCTATACGTACATGTGAGCATCTTGTTATATTGTTTTATCAGAACAGAAATTAAGATGCAGCACTGAGTGTTCATTTTCTTGAACAGAATTAATCTCTTCTTGATCAAATACAATATCAAGTGTTGTCACAGACTGTGTGGTTTATACTGAAATAAAGTTGTGTTGATGGATAATTAATTTGTTTCTATATAACTGCAGTGATATCTCAGACCCAATAGGAAGTCACTACAAGATGGAAAAATACCTTCTTTTGATGCGACCACAGTGTTGTTTTTATTCTACCTTACATGTTTCACAATAACTTTTCAAGCCCTTACTGTAGCTTAGTGTAGCTAATGTTGCTGCCACTGTCCTGGCATGACCTCACGTCCATGCACAGCCATGTGACACGTTTATTTGCCACTGAGTTGTTCATACAATTTTGGCACATAATCATCCCACTCAGCCTGGTAGAAGTTACCAGCAATTGGATCTCCCAAGTCGTGCTTCTTGGCAAACTGCCTGATGGAGAACTTCCCTCGGTTCTCACCAGACCTGCACAAAAATACCGCTGTTAGTGCCAGTGCAGTCCATCTACCCTGTGCCTCGGTGGCCACGGTTCATCTCGGAGGCTAGGAGCAAGTCACGTGGACAGCACCAGCAGTAGTGGATCGGAGGATGAAACAAAATTCCCTGCCAGTGACTTGCCACCTCATGTACAGAACAGGACAGTCTACCAATTCTTTAGTGTTCATAAACCAACAAGTGACCTATATCTGACACTCTAAACACCATGTGTATTGAAGGTTTAAAAAACAAGATTCCTCTTTGACACTAGTCCTGTTGTTTGGCATTAGCACCACGTGGAAGTATGTTATGTTGACATGCAGGCTCCACCTACAGAGTTGCAGTGAACAGGGAGGTAGGGAGGCCAGCACCGCAGGTAGGTGGTCCCTCAGAACCATGGAAAAGGACGAGACGGGGAAGAAGTTTTTAGGACCTGTTGCAGGCCAATAAGAACAGTGAAGACTCACTTTGACCCTGAAGATGGAGACAGCACGTACCTTAGAAACATCAGCCGCACAGCCCACTTCTATTTGTTGCAGCACCCAGCATCAGGACTTACAACTGAACATTCATGAAAATATTAAAACTTTTTGATTTGGCAGCAAGGTCTGCAGACCCCAAGTTATCTCCCCAAAGTGCAGTGTATAACAGGATATATTCTCCGCTGCGGTCTGCTACCTACCTATTGGTCAGACGGGGCTCATCATACTTGATTTTTCCAGGTTGCTTGTATACCAGTAAGACATAGCGATGCAGACCTACAACAATTCATATGAAATTACACTCCGAATGGAAGGACACGTACAAACAGAACACAACTCTGCTGCTACAGTCATTTCCCTAGTAAGTTCACATGTGTGCGCTCTCTCATCTGATTCCACTCATCAGTATTTTATCCCTAAAAATAGAGGATCATTATTTTGTCTGACAACTGCAGGTTATTACTACCTATCAACCTGTTTATCGTATTATTTACGGATATATTTATACATACTAAAGTCAACAAATGTTACGATACATACACATGAAGACAGACAATGGTTCATAATAACAACACACTTCATACGTACCTGAACCCTTTGGAGGTCCAGAACCCACATATTCTGAAAGTGTATCACCCTCAGACACTTTGTTGCCAGGAATATTTCCAACCAGCCAGTGATGCCATTCTCGATACTTGGGGTCCTTGCGGCTGGGAGCATCAGGATCTGGCAATTCAAAGCACACAACATATGTGCTAACACTGAATTATGTTCACCTCCCATCTGCCTTGTGGGTTACATTCCTGGGACATGCCAGACACTAGCTGATGTCTACAACTTAAACTTCATGTATTTTCTCGAAACATTTTTCAGGATGGGCACATGAATGCATTCGGGGCTTCTTTTGGCTGAGGTCAAGAAATATCATTTGTGTCCCAGGTAATAATATTACTCATTTCATGTTGCTACTATTCTTTAAATCCTACAAAAAATCTGCACAACAGCAGCACCACTCAAGATATGCAACATGCACAATGTATCAGTATGGCACCTGGCCAGCACGTCAAGAAATCAGTCTACTGGTTTAATATTCCCAGGTTTTTCTGCAAGTACTTAAGTTTTCCTCTGTCAGTATCATTCCTCCATTGCTCCATAGTCATTCGTTCAATGATCATCAGCGCTGTGTAACTGACAGCATTGTTAAACAAAACATCTAAACAACATATGAAATTTTTCTTGATTTCAAACTCTTGCTGTGTTCTGAATGTTGTGTGCTTTCTTCTGGATAATTCCCCAGTGTCTGAATTTTATATGCCAACATTTGGGAACACTGTGTCTGTTCTGTCTTCATAGGTGGGTAGGATGAAGAATGACTGGTAGAGAGTGTTAGGGTATTTGTACAGGAAAAGGTTTGGCTTGAAAATAGCCTGAGCCAATAGGAAGGAGGGTGACGGTAGGGGCGAGTCCGACTGGAGAAACAGGTTGTGGAGGGCAACAACACACATGGAGGCCACAGGTGTGAATGTGAAGGAGATACAGGACACCCCTACATGTACCGTATCTTCTTCACATTCACACCCGTGGCCTCCATGTGGGTCGTTGCCCTCCACAACCTGTTTCTCCACTCGGACTCGCCCCTACCCTGCCACCCTCCTTCCTATTGGCTCAGGCTATTTTCGAGCCGAACTTTTTCTGGATCAGTACCCCATCACTCTTTACCCATTCTTCATACCTACCCGCCTATGAAGATGGAACAGTCAGTGTGTTCCCAAATGTTGGCATATAAAATTCAGAATCCGGGGAATTACCCAGATGAAAGCATACAACAACATAAGAAATGTCAGCAGCATGAAATGCTTCTGCCATGTTTGTGCAACTGTAGCATCCAGTTGACAGTGCCTGTTACTGCCATGTTTGTGCAGCTACAGCATCCAGTTGACAGTGCCTGTTACTGTCATGTTTGTGCAGCTGCAGCATCCAGTTGACAGTGCCTGTTACTGTCATGTTTGTGCAGCTGCAGCATCCAGTTGACAGTGCCTGTTACTGCCATGTTTGTTCAGCTGCAGCATCCAGTTGACAGTGCCTGTTACTGCCATGTTTGTTCAGCTGCAGCATCCAGTCAACAGTGCCTGTTACTGCCATGTTTGTACAACTGTAGCATCCAGTCAACAGTGCCTGTTACTGCCATGTTTGTGCAGCTGCAGCATCCAGTCAACAGTGCCTGTTACTGCCATGTTTGTGCAACTGTAGCATCCAGTCAACAGTGCCTGTTACTGCCATATTTGTGCAGCTGCAGCATCCAGTCAACAGTACCTGTTACTGCCATGTTTGTGCAACTGTAGCATCCAGTCAACAGTGCCTGTTACTGCCATGTTTGTGCAGCTGCAGCATCCAGTCAACAGTGCCTGTTACTGCCATGTTTGTGCAGCTGCAGCATCCAGTAGACAGTGCCTGTTACTGTCATGTTTGTGCAGCTGCAGCATCCAGTAGACAGTGCCTGTTACTGCCATCAGAATGTAACCAAACTTGAAATTTCTCAACAATATTTAGTACACACCCCAATATAAAATTTCACAAAAACCCGTCCAGCAGAAACCAGCTCATTCCAGGTGGAGGACACACACAAAGCCAACAGTCACTTTCTGCAGCTTCATAACATGCCTTAAAATAACAGAATGCTAACTACAACTTCAGACATCACAGACAGTGGATATGAAACCACCAAAACTGCATGTGTACCTGTCAAGCACAGCAGGTAGTAAGAGTCATCATCAGCAGCCCACTTCAGTGTAGGTGGATCCTTCACGTCTGTTGGGGTCAATTCATTTCCATCATCAACACTATGCGATCCGTATGTCACCTGAAAAACACCAGTTCCCAGAAAATTTGTTTAGACACTGCCAGTGGATGAGGAACCAATGTGGAATTTACAATTCATATGGGAGATCCAGATGGGAGTAAGATTTTAAATCAATATTGTACCAAGATTAAAATGGACTCACTGTGGCCCGGTACATGGCCCAACAGCAGAAGTCTATCTGACCGGGTTCCATTCCTGATAATAGAAATAATTTTCTCATCCATCCCATCCAGCCTTCCACTGCAGTCGGGAATATCTCACTGAGATCAATCACCCACCAACTGTGTGTTTATGTGAAGGATGTGTGTATGGTGTGTGTGTATGGGTGTATGTGTGTGTGTGTGTGTGGAGCTGTACATCAAATCCCTTTCACAGTATCCTGTTTCACTACGCACTTACAGCTTAATCTTGACCTTATCGATTAATTTAAAACCTACATCAGCTTGCAATGAAGCATTAATTTAACTACATAATATTCAGCAATTCAAATCCTATCCCACAGTAAACACAATGCATCCCTATTGCATACCCCAATCAATGAATGCTATTTAGGGAGATAATCACTGTTAATTGTGAGCAATGTGGGAAAGGTTAAAGTGGTACATATAATAACCACTGGTTACATTATGAACAATCTCAAACAGAATGAAAACAGTGGCAAATATGAAGTCTTACCTCGATTTTGGCATCTGGTGCTTTGTCGATGACGTCAGGAACAACCCCGTGTTTTTCCATGGTTTTTGAAACTGTGGACAGTACGCGAGATATGATGTTCAATATAGGCCTTCTTGCTATCATTGGTGTAACCTTACCCAAATATAAATAATTACGTGAATTTCTCAATCTACCATGCCACTGCAATACATATTTGCCACCCCATTATCAAAGGTGTTTTGAATATACAACTTTATTATTGTAAACCTACACTTACATACGTAACGATACACACTACGGGACAATCGTTGGTAAAAAAACTTCTTTAGCAAATACGTATCAATGTTTACGACATTGAAACAAACAGTGGATGCAGAAGGTAATAAATTTTAGACCATATAATTCTATTTCTTTAATCAAAAGCTACTCAGTATTCGCCATCGACTTCACAAAATCACTATGCATTCTTCCGATTTCCGTTTCAAAATAAGTTAACCAACAAACAACCTCTCCGGCTCCCCAACCTTGTGAAGACCATTACGTAACCATGGCAACTGATAACCAGTTAAAACCAAGCATAACACAACATATTAATGCAAAATTTGACACAGCTGGTTTGCTGTTATGCAAGGTTCATAATTTATCACACCAAATACCTAATATTCCTCTATATTCGACTACAACTGACCTTGCTCTCGTCCTTTCAAACTGCACAACTAAGCCTTGCAATTGCAAACTATCACAAACCTCACGTCCTGAGCACAAGCACCACTTCGCCCTAACAAGTGAACAGGGAAGCCACCATCCAAAATGAAATAAAGTGAAACGCCAAGTTGATGCAATTAGGTAATTTTATTGATGTATTCTTATCTCGACATGTTTCGGGTACACACGCCCAACATCAGGAGTATTAGATGTTGAGTTGCAGCGTATGGTTTTCTGCAATATAAAGAATGAGATAATATGAAGTGTGTGTGTGTGTGGTGGCTGTATGCCGTGTTATATAGGTGTTTATCAGTGCGGTCTATGGAGTATTGTACAGGTCTGTTTGTGTGGGGACTGGAGGTTTGTGCTCACCTGGTTTTGGGAGGGGTGTGTGTAGCGGAGGTTTGTGGTGTAGGTTTAAGGTGTTGGGGGTTGTGTGTGTTTGTGATCAAGTCTCTGTGTTGGTTGTGGGTGTTTAGTGTGGTGGTTAGGTTAGATAGTGGCAATGGGTGTGTGGTGTGATTAAAATAGTGGCAATGGGTGTGTGGTGTTATTAAAATAGTGGCAACCCCCAACACCTTAAACCTCCACCACACCCCTCCGCTACACACACCCCTCCCAAAATCAGGTGAGCACAAACTTCCAGTCCCCACACAAACAGACCTGTACAATACTCCATAGACCGCACTGATAAACACCTATATAACACGGCATACAGCCACCACACAATTTATATTATCTCATTATTTACAGTGCAGCAAGCGATAAGCTGCAAGTCAACATCTAATACTCCTGATGTTAGGCGTGTGTACCCGAAACATGTCGAGATAAGAATACATCAATAAAATTACCTAGTTGCATCAAGTTGGCGTTTCACTTTATTTCATGAGCAAGATGCACGGTCAAACAACCCTCAATTATCCAAAATTAAATATCGCTTGATAAACGCCACGGAGGTAATGATTTTTGAAGATAGCAAAGAAGCAAATATTCTGAAATGTAACGGCACTTAGACTTTTGGACAGGCGCCGAAGTATCGGAGAAATCTGCTGCCTCCATCTTTAGGGTCAGTCTAAAAACCCGTAATCTACACATAAATAAAAGTCGCAGACTGACGGTAGACTATCCAAGCATCTGTCTTCTGTTTTTTTTTTTCAGATGTATCTCAATGTCATTCTTTTGCATACGCAAATGTCCTTGAAGTGGCAGTCTTCCTTCGGGTTCCCATCAAAACCCTGTACGTGTTTCTGTTCTCCTTACGTGCCACATACCCTACCCATCTCATCCTCCTTGATCTGATCGCCTGAGCAATACTTGGTGAGCAGTACAAATCATGATGCACCTCATTACGCAGTTTTTACCAGACACCCGCTACTTCATCTCTCTTAGCCGCAAATATCCACCTCAGCACCCTGTTCTCTCTCACCCTCAACCTGTGTTCCTCCCTCATTGTGACAGACCAAGTTTCACACCCATACAGAACAAAAGGCAAAATTATAGTTCTGTATGTTTTATCTTCACACTGTCAGATATACATTACACAGGGAGGCAAAAGACTCTGGACCAGTCGGTGGCAGGCACTCCCTGAATTTAAGTTTTTCAGGCATGCAATACTGATTTATTGGTGTCGTTCTCAACTATTTGAACTTGGCCACATTTGCAAAGGATTTATTAGCTGTCTTTCTGTTGCGATGTTGGCTACTCTGCGTTCTGTTCAAGATAGAACACGCACGCCATCTCATTGTGAATGATACAAGTATTTTTATCTTACCCAACCTCACTATCAGCAACTAGATCTGTGCTACCAACAACAAATTCAGCCAAACAACTCCGTGTTTGTACGCTTAGCTCAGTCGGTCCCATTGTACTTTGTACTTAACACAATGATATGCAAATTTACTGCGCACCATTTCCAAATCTCTGTTGTGTGTGATCGATCTGGACTCTGCACGGGCTTGTTTGCCTCTACAGACAGGATGTGTTGCCACTATATCTGTCTCTAAATTGAAGTATTTCACCCCTAAATCAAAATACAATAACATTAACAACAGGTCCCATAAGTAGCGCTACCCATTGTTTTCAGATCGTTCTTGCCATGGCGACGAGGGTGTGGCTCACTCATTCACACCAGTGGCATAATATAAATTTAAATACTGTATAAATTTCAGTTCCAGTCTCACAGAGAACACAGTTTGTGGCCATTATAAAGACCAATCAGTGTTCAATTAGTGTTGTTTACAACGCATCCATAGACCCAGCACTATATGCAAGATACGACACTGCTTCCACGAAGGATTCGCTACTATAATCTAAACAGAAACCGGTCCTAGATGCATTCTAATCCACCGTATCCACACCTTATTCCGTTATTGTAATGCCCTATAATTTTAATGCTTATTATACTTGCAATACTTCAAATATGTGACGCGAGATCTCGCAATATACGATATTATTGTCAATTGTATACATTGCATTCTTAAGAAAATGGAGTCCGGCCTGAAGATGGCTCCGAAAGAAGGAGCCGAAACATGTAGCTGGGAGTAATAATGTAAAATATGTATTTTAATAATAATCATCAATTGAGTTGTGTTAGATTATATATTTTATACACTTATATTGCTATTTATCAACACAACGGGCATGTTCTCACCTAAAAATTACCACTCAGTAAATAAAATTATATTTAGGGAAATAGCTGCCGTTTATTGTGACAATTGTATTCAGCAAATACATAGTGTGCACTAATCTCAGTTATTTTTATGTTCACAGCAAATGGCACATATATTTACCACTGGTTTTTACAACATTACGCACCAGTTCATGAAAACACAAGAGGATGGAGGTGGAAGTAAGTGGCCAGCTTTACCTCCCGGCCGCTTTAACCCGCACGCAATGGATAGGAGGCCTTGTGGATCCCAGAGTTCACCTGGAAGCGGTGGTGAATCGAACCCCGATTCCTTTGTCGTCCAGTCCACGGCCCGTTTCCTATACTGACTGTATTGTCCCAAATCTGGGAGTGGCCGTTGTAAAGTAGACCACGACAGGGATACAACAGGCGGTGGAGTACAGCGGGAAATACATGGCGGAGTCTGCGGCTGCTCTCGTCAGCAGTCGGTTTTGTGACCATGAGTGGATTATCCAACAGTGTAGCGGGACGTAGTTGATGGACAGAGTAACGAGCAGCCACGAGAGGAACTTTCCACTGTCATCCACAATTTGTATCCCATATACAGCGTTACATCTGTGAAATTCGGTTAATATATGCAGAAGTACTGCACAAAACAGCGGTATTAAGCGAAATGCCACAGACAGCGCTAAAGCAGCACTTATCGTCTTCATGTCTTCGAACACGTCATCACCGTGTTGGTGACACAGTGTGTTTGATGCAACTGCTGCAAGCACGGAATAACAAAAGGCCACCGTCCATATTGTGACTAGTGGAATATCGTGAATAAACCGATCTGCAGTTGGAATGCTCCGGACGGCAGACGTCTTTGTGCTGTGATCCGCCAGTGCAGAAGTTGGCAGCGACACATAGTCACCACGTAACCTCACGTTCTTGAAGCGCACCGCGCTGAGAACGACCACTGAGGCTATCTGTACAGCCACTGCCAAGTCACGTGATATCCAGAAGGCCATGCGCATGGGAAGCCCCATTCCGCAACCGCTGCAGAGCTGATGGAAGTAGTGGACAGGTAGGCAGAGAATGGCGAGCATATTGGCAGCGAACAGGTTGGTAAGAAATCTCTGTTTGGTTTGGTGGTGCGATTTGATGTTAACGAGGAGATCGGAGTTACCGATCGCTGCGATGACAAGAGCCAGCAGCCATATCACAGAGTCGTTGTACGGGCGCCAGCATTGCAGATTAACATCGGCAGACATCTGCAAACAGACGGCACACCCAGCCTAACAGTGTAAACAGACAGTAAACTCAACATAACAATGTAAACAAAGGGGACAATTCGCCGTAAGGTTATATTACGCTTGTTATCGGTCTTCCGTGTGCAGGTGACAGCCTGCAAGTAGAACACAATGCATATCGCATAGGGACAAGTTGCATACAGGCTCGAACATGAAGTAGATGTGTGTGCACAAAGAAGAAACTACAGCCTATTCACACACACACACACACACCCACACACGACACACATACACACACCACACACACACACACACACACGAACACCCCCCCTCACACACACACACACACACCACACCACACAACACAACACACACACTCAAGCACCCAAGAAACGGATAAATAAGAGATTCCCAAAGTCATAAAACCAAGACGAAGAAGATATACGATTTGGTTCCTTTCCTCTATTAGAAATACAACCACAGAAAACAGGAGTCGAACCCAAAACTCCCCCAAGTCAAGATCCCGACACACCTGATTCCGCGCAACAAAGAGTTGATACGCCCCTCTCTGTGCGCAGAGATCCGAACTACGAACCCCCCAGTACACCGCGATCGAGGCGTGAAATTCGAGACGCGAGGCCAGAACCGCCGCTTACCGGAGCACGAACACAGGACCCTTACATAGCTGAGACTAGTGCTATATTTGACATGCGGTACAGAATGGCACACCCAACTGATACACAGCACTGTAGTGTGCAGCCTTGATAACAGTCAGAATAACGATCAGCTGACTGCATAATACTGACTCATGCAGTAATGTACTTGAATATAAATTGTAACAAATTAGTAGTTACGTGTTGCATTCCGGCTCTGTTAACTGACGATGCCACTTAGTTTAACCTTTTGGCGCCGGAATTATTTTATTTTTTTTAATTTTAGCACATCCCGTATATAAAATGTGAATAATACAGGAACCAAATACGTTAGAAATATGAAACAAACTGCATTTTGAAGAGAAAAGAACGGAGAGTAAATACCACGATTAAAATATTCAGTACTTATATTTGTTGAAAAATGTATAAAATTCAACTTTAGAGGTTAGCGGTGCGGTACGACCACTATAGTTTACATTAGGCGTCAAAAGGTTAAGAAAAACTGAGCTGTTTATTATCATAAATATATATTAGTCTCCATGTAAATCAAAGTTTACTCTTGACAGGTTTTGAAGAAACTTGAATTTTCTCAACAGATTTTAAGAAAAATTTGGAAAACAAAATTTCATGAAAGTCCCTTTAGAGTTTCTTGCTGTTACAGGATGCCCACTGCTCTCGACAGCGGCAGAGACGTTTGTCCACCCACTAAACAGAAATGTTACATTTTTAAAGGAAAGAGACATTATACTGAGCAATGACGTTTGGCGTATTGCGATAGATGTCAAAATGGAACCGTAAGAGGAAGCCCTTTCCATCATTAGAGGAGATTTGCCAACAGTACAAGAAAGAAAGCAAGAATTTACTTTTAATTCTGAACTGAAATCAATTGACACTTTGTTGACGACTCTGGAAACTAAACTGCATACTTT
>Ga0123352_10014479_pt1 | contig 12558 bp, 10 predicted proteins | sample TergutLab28metaG_FD_89700 | JGI IMG/M metagenome (GOLD analysis project Ga0123352, IMG submission 89700) | Labiotermes labralis P1 segment gut microbial communities from Petit-Saut dam, French Guiana - Lab288 P1 | ecosystem: Host-associated > Arthropoda: Insects > Digestive system > Gut ... | reverse complement strand
GTACAGGTCATAATACTGGTACTACTTCCCTCCGTGGGGGCCACGTTGGAGGGAAGTAGTACCAGTATTATGACCTGTACCGGAGACTGCGGTTACAGATTTTAGTACTTCTGATGATGGTTGGTGTGATACCCGAAACATGTAGTGAGTTTGCAGTAAATAAATATCTGCATACTGTTGCATCTGGTTGGATTTTTATTAACATTGTCATTAAAGAATTTACATACCATTGCTCAAAATCTGCCCCTTCTTACAAGAACTGCGACGCACTCAGAAATGCACTCCAAAGTCATCAGGACCAACCATCAGTCAACCTTTGTGCAATCATGGACTAACAATCGCGTATTTACTGATGCGAGTTTGTTGAGCACCAAGGCCCTGTTGATCGACCTCAACGGTACTGTATTGTGAGGTACCAATTTCAAACACCAATCGACTACGAAAGACGAATGAGACTTCCTACTTCGGTTCCATAGATTACATTAGACATGTATGACGGCAAATTGATTAATGTAGTGGACTATGGGAGATTTCAGGGTTCCGCCGTGGTGTAGTCTTCGTATGTTACCTAGCGGTGCTAATTGGTTATAAACGTTTCGGGACGGCCCGTCGGTTCCATCCTCTAGGGTCAAGCACTTTGGTTGAAAGATGTTGATTTAGTGAAAATGCATCCTGCTTTGTACCAGATGAATCACAATACAAAATTGATGCTGCACATTCTTGAAAATCATTAATCATATACAGAATACTGTAATATTAAATGCCCATCATGTGAAACCTGGTTGTGGCTGCTTTGAAAACATCTTAAAGGACGTAATACAGACACACAATTATGTATGCAGAATCTTATTTGCATACATCAGTTTAGCTGTAAATTCATAGGCGGCAGAATTCTACCAAAATTTATCACAGAAAAGGGCTTCCAAGTCTGATGAACCTGAGATTGTCAAGGCAGTCATATGACTGCAAATAAAGTGAAACAGGTTGGAGTAAATTAATAGTTTGAAAGAATTGCAGTTGCAAGAATTACAAATATCAGGCGTTCCATATATTTCATACAACCAAGGTGGCGGATATGAAGCTACATCATCCTGCACATTCATGGTAAAAAATCAAGTATTATAATGAATCCACTAATTATACAATTCAGTACTTTTATATTTAAAAATGAGAGGCTTTACTTCTAACCGTTTCAACATAAATGTGATACAAATCCCATACAATTATTCCAAAAGTCTCTACATTCTAATGATTATTATTTTAATCTTATTTGTAAATTTGTTTTGACGTACAGAATTTTACATCTGGTAACACATTTTGTTGACCTTGCTTATGAAATGTACCATTCACACTCCCTGAGGATGGCCCCTTGAGGGCTGAAACATGTCAGTATGATATAGTGTTAAAAAAGCAGTGGCAATTATATGTGCATTCAGTCTTTATTTGAAATATTCTAAACGCTGCTACTGATCCATGGCTTTGTCAGTTGCAACAGTTTCTTTCAAAACAAGGGTAAGGGAGACAGTTACAGCAATATCAATATCTTGCAGACCCTACCTTCAAGGCATCACAACCAGAAACTGGTGTTGACAATTCCAACTATCTTTCAGAAATGTAACAATTTTAGATAACCCAGATCCAACATCCTTAATAGGAATATCATGTAAGCATAATAAATACAGCCACTCCACTGCATATCCACTCAGGTTTCATAAGAGAAGCATTATTACAAAAATGTCAACTGAGTATCTAAAGTTTGGTTGGTGCAGTGCTTTACTACCAAGACTGCCTATGGCATCAAAAATGAATAAAAATCCTCAAAGCCAGTTTCCTCATACATCATCTCTTTGTAGTTCTAAAACACGTGAAGTTACATAGCAAAATACTTTTACCTATATTTAACATCCATTTTGATCAAATCTGTAACAAGACTGAACTTCATATATATATATATATATATATGTATATACACACGATAGATGTGATTACAGCATACACTTTGAAATCTATATAAAATACTCTGTGCCTTTATCCATCGCGAAGGATCCTGTCCCAGAATTTATGGCACATCACAAATGGCTGGGAATGATGGAAAAACCATGAATGGTACAAAACTAGCCTACGCACTAAATAACAAATTGACTAGACACATCAGCACAACAAATATTTATTGGAGAAATATAGGCTACATGTTTCAACCTGTTAGCAGGTCATCATCAGTCTCAGGTGCTGTTCAGATATTGGGATTCCAGTATCTAAACAGCACCTGAGACTTACTCTGATGGAGGCCTGATGACCTGTTAACAGGTCGAAATATGTAGCCTATATTTCTCCAATAAATATTTGTTGTGCTGACATGTCTAGTCAATTTGTTATTTAGTTCATTAGAGCAATCCGTGATGCCCTCCGTGAAGTTAGCCTATGCACAATCCACATGTATCATTCATAGACAAACTTTGGGGGTAAAAAGGAACACCCACAACTGAAGGTTATCACAGTCTTGAAGATTACATTCGTCTTCTAGGTTAGAACACCACATATGCTGGTCGGAAAGTACCAGTGTTTCAGAGTAGCATACTGCTTCACCTTGCCTATTCATATTGGAGTGGGGAGAAAAAAAAGGTCTGGCTACACTTTATTCCACAAAACATCAAGTGCGTTCTCCATTATTTCATAGATTTCTGAAGACATGAAACATACTGAGTAAGATTCAGTTTTGAACACTCCTGCTGAAGCACAGAGCACCTCAATTCTTACAAAATTTCATCCATGATAGTACAGAGGATAAAAAAAACTTTTAGGAAAGAAGAAAACCACCACACATCTCTCCTTCAGGATTTTAATGTCCAACTGTACAGGAGATACAACAAAATACACAGAGACATAACTCTCTTGAGTTAAACCATTCTTCGGAGCAACTCATTAATCTTATCTTCACGATTCCCAAAATCTCCTCCTTCTACATAATGGTTTGTCTTTTTACGCCAACCTCCTGTTGGTGTAGTAAGCTGTAAATTGAGAAACCAAATCACTTGTACACCACTAAGTGAAGAAGCAAATGAGAACACAAAAATCACACTGTAACAACAGTGTCTTAGTATTCATACAAGCCTCTGTAACAGACATACAATGGCCTTATATGACATATTAACTGTTTTATCTCCAACAAAATGGAAGATGGCAGCCCAAGGTAAACTACCACCATGGATTTGTTGTTAACACTGCTAAAAAAAATAGAAAACAATACCTGTAAATAAAATACGTATACTTACAATCTTATAATAAGCAGTTTGAAAATTTGGTCGAAGTATTCCATGAAGATTGTGGTTTATCTTGGTAAGTAATTTTTATACATAATGGTGTTTGTTTCATTCCCACTTTTGCAAGACTTATGGTGGAAACAATGGACTTAGGCAAGAGATAGAAAATACATTATTTACAGTAATTAATACAACAGGGATGGGAAAAATAATGGCAACAGTTGTGAAAGACACGTTTCTTTATGAATAAGGAGTTGGGCCACCATTTGCCTGCAATGCAGCCTGTTAACTTCTTGGAAAAGACTTGGATAATCTGAATAATCGCTAGTGGAATACTGTACCATTATTCAAGCAGAACATCATCTTGTTGGAGATGATGATGGAGGAGAGTATCTGCTTCTCTCCCTACTCTCTAAAACTGACCAGTGGTTCGATGATACATAAGTCTGGCAATTGTGCTGGCCAAGGAAGGTGATGAAGTGCATCTTCATGCTCCTCAAACCAAGACTGAACACTTCTGGCTGTGTGTGTTGGCAAATTGTCATCTTGAAAAACTACATCACTGTTAAGAAAGAACTGTTGGACTACAGGATGCACACAATTGCCTAATATGTGCATGTAGTCACTGGCAGTAATTTGACCATTCGGAGTAATTACAGGACCAGCAGAATACCAAGACATTGCTGCCCATATCATCACAGATCTTGCATGTAGTCACTGGCAGTAATTTGCCCATTCAGAGTAATTACAGGACAAGCAGAATACCAAGGCATTGCTGCTCATATCATCAGAGATCTGCCCCACATTTGACACTTGGAACCAGACATTCAGGATTATAGGCTTCTTGAGTGTTCTCCAAACAGAAACCCAGTATGACGTTGGGAACAACATGTAGGATGACTCATCTGACCATACTATGCACTTCTAATCATCAGACATCAGGTTTTATGATCATCACACCATCTTTTTTTTCGAATTTCAACACTTTTCAGCAATCAGAAGTTTAGCAACTGTAGCTCTACCGTGGCTACTGGATCTGTGTAGCTCTCTCAGACTATTTTTTGTGGAAACAGGGTCTTCATGACGAATATTGTGCTCTGCTGTCAACTTTGGTGCAGCAGTTCTACGATTTATAGATACAATCCTCTTCAATGTACAGCAATCCCTCTCACTTAGTTTTGGTTTTTGGTCACTATTCCTCTAGTTGTTGATGTCTTCCCATGATTTGTATATGCCAACATAACCTTGCAAACTACTGCTCTGGATACACCTTATAGTGGCCGTTTTGGTTACCGATGCTCCAGCTAAATGCCCTCTTTGAAAAGCTGACATGTCTCCTCCCATTTTGCAGTAGTCATACATACTGTTACTAAACACAGCCTGTAATGCACTGACACTGGCACTACACAGCATAAACAAACACAAGAATAATGATACAAATGTTCTTTCAGTGCAGCTACCACAAACTGTTTATTCCTATACTGTCTAATGTTTCTATAATTTTGTCCATCCCCTGTACTTCGGCACCCCATCAATTAACACTCGTCATTAGTTCTATCGCTCTGGCTTTTCTCAAGATACTTTATGAAATTTGTTTACACATAACACATGTGGTTTACACTTTTGGTGGACTAAAATTTTACACAACAATTCTCACATCCAATTACTACACTTCCAAATCATTTAAAAAAAAGTGTCAAGGGATTTAAAAGATGTACAGGTTCTCTACAGATAAAATGTTAACCACTTCATCAACTTTTATATTCTGCTTCAAGAGGTAAATAATAGATAAAAACATGCTTGCCTGATCAACACTGCTGGAGCAGCATCAAGTGGCAGTAGGGATGGGGATGGATCAGTCATCCACAACTAAATTTTTCAACAAACTTCTGTCATGAGTGACAGAGCAATGCATGTGTGAGAAGCTCTGTTAAATGGGGACATGGTTAAAGATAATTATGTCAGCACTTCCAAATGGAAAGGGTGACAGTTTGACACCATTCTGCATATTCTCAAAGCGTAACGTGTAGTTCAAGAAAATCTGTACACTGATAAAGTGTGGGAAATGGAATGCTCATGAGGGCTATCATGTGGACTTAGCGACTTCATCTGCACTTATGCTGGACAGTGTTGGAACAATCTTCCATACAGTCCCAGACCCGTGGTCACACAACTTCCATGTGCTCAGCCTCCTCAAGAAAGCATTTAGATACAGTCTGGCAAAGATGCCACAGCCACAGTGGTTCCAGTAGCAGTCCAGGGAGTTAGAGGCAGATGGAATCCATCAGATGGTACATTAATGGGAGGCCTAACTCAATATCCATTGGAAATGTTTTTAATAGTCCCTACTCTTTCACACAGACCTAACCCCAAATTGGTATCATCTAAATATATCTTACACAAGAAGGTGCATGGTCATACTGACAGCCTGCAAATGAACTGTGAATTAAGTTGGTACATAATGAAGAGTTACATGATACATTAGAGTTCTTGAAAACTTATCAAAGTACTGACCAGACAATATGAAGGTTCAATTAGGCCCTTAAAATAAATCATGTTTACTGACATGTACATAATGTTATACCACATTAACCCGAGTGCAAGACAACTCTAATCTAAGACCTCCCAAAAAACATTTTCCACCAAAGGAAAATATATTTATACAAATATAAGACAACCCCCCAAAAATAAAAATATTTTACTATTAATTTCATCCACTTAATATGCGAAGCATGTCAGGCTTTATCTACCATTAGCAGTCAGTGTTGCTCTCTCCATCTTCAAAGTCAGTGCCTTCACCTTCCTCACACTTAACTCCTCACATTCCTATCCTCCTCACTGCCATTCCATATCACATCACCATCAGTTTCAGCACTTCTTAAAACCATTCACAGTCACTTCTGGTGAGATGCACTGCCATGATCTGCACTGACTAAATGCTACTTGAACCCATGAAGATTCACAATTTTCTCCAATGATGGTGTTACGAATTTAAATACGTGTTCTGGATTTCTGTGTCATGTCTGTGGTCTGATCAGTTTGGTTCATGGCTCCTTTTATGGTTTTTAATTTGTGGGTTGGTCCAGGCCATTTTCTTGTTACTACTCGTGGACTAGATCTGTACTCGGAAACAGATCTGAACAAATTACTGTTTCTGTGGTGTCCAGTGGTTGAGAATAACTTAATCTAAGAGGTCCACCAGGTTTGGTGCTTCTCTGCCTAAAAAAGGAAACAAAGCCAGCTTCCAACCATTAGACAAAACATCAGTAAAGAATTACCACTCTACACTGCATAATGTCTAAGGACAGTGCAAATCTCACATGATTTGGTGATGCAAGCCTTGGTTTGGCTCCGCATGGTCTGGTGCAAAGCAATCTGGTTCAGTGCTTCATATGCGAGAGTATGGCACTTCATATACCAATCGGAGGAAACCTCATACATTTATGCACCTACTTTAAGGGAAAAACACCATCTTGCATTCGAGTAAATATGGTAACAAGCCAAATATCAAGCAATGTACAGAAATCAATACAGCAGCATGCAAATGGCTACATATAGTGAATCTAACAGGTTAATTTAAAAAGTATGTTCTGAAACAGAGAAGAAGATGGGACTATACCTCATAATTAAATTACTTGCCCTACAACTGCAGCTTAATATTCCTATTTCATTACCTTGAATGGCCACAGAAAGTTAGACGCATACTTGAATTTATCGCCAACTGTGAATACCTCATGTATCAGGTCTTCAATGCAGATAATGTTGCACTTTGCTGGAATAAATATCAGTTCAGAAAGTAATGAAGACTTCTTTACATGTACACACCAATTAATACAATGATTAGAGAGATATTTAAATAGAAATATGCAAGGATTCACAGTAGGTAGAATACTGTTCAGTAAAATCCCTATATACATTTTCCTGGGACGGCAAAGTGTAACAAATTTCAACATTCAACTGAAGAACACACTAATGGAGGAAATCTGCAACTATCACAACCTTGGAACAAATGTAACTGAATCTTAAATGCAGGAAAACGTTAACTCAAATTATACTAATGAATGCATTGTCACTGTAAAATGTAATTCTGAAAATAAAGACGTATCCTATACAGTTCTCAGCTTTGTCATCCACAGATCATATATATATATATATATATATATATAAAAAAGCAAGTCAATATATCCATGTACAACAAAATGAAAGTGATGGTGCATAAAAATGTGATCATATAAACAAACGTCTCAATACAGGCCCCACTCATTCTATTAGACATTTACTGCAAGCTCTTTCAGAGAAAAACATATGATTATGGAGTGGAAGAAGGTTTGATCACATGACTTAAATGCACACTCCAACAAGTACAATGCAAGATCCAAGGTTCTCACAGCTGCATTCCTCAAGATCAACTCTTCTGGGATGTTATGTTGGTTGAATGGTTGTTACAATAATTCAAAGGATCATAATGCCTTCATCTTCAGGTAATACAGTGCAGTCAAAGAAGACTGGCCTGCCTGAAACCATTATGATCCTCTGCAATGCTGATAACTTACCAGTAGACACAATGTTAACATCTCAGAGGACATGCATATGTAAATACTTGTAATATTTCAAAATGACTGAAGTACACTATCTTAAAATTATATCTCCCATCTTCTACGTACATCACAATGCAACACTAAAATTTAAAAAACTATGGCAGGTATGGCACAAGTTAATCAGTTTTCCCAACCTGGTTCATACCTACTAAGGACCAATAAATGTGATATGAATAAATTTATATAATTAATTCTGCTCATTCAACAGAAAATAAAGTCATACATACACAGCTTCTTCTCTATGATGGTATTAGATGTAATAGGTATACGTTGACCACGGACTTTTGCAAATCCCCGTTTGTAGATCAGCTCTCTTACACTCTTCAAGTTAGGGTAGCCCCATGTCACGTAAGGTTCACAAATACGCAACATGTTTATCGTGGCCTGGAATTAAATTTCTATGAGTAATGTTCCTAGGCTTAATTTAACCACTAGGCAGTTATTCAATACAAACAACAGAAAATCTGAAAGAGTTAAAACTTTCACGTAAACGGTTCCACACCACTGACCTCTTGCTTAATGCACCTCCAGCCAACTAAAATGTGGATGGAAGGAATCAATTTTTTACACAAAAATTTCCTATGCACAATAAGCACTTACTGCAATGACCTAACAAACCTTTGGGATCACTTATAAGTCTTAGAATTGTAGTGGATCACATGAAAATGTTTTCTTTGACACAACATGGTTTTCATTAATGAGAAATGTAAACACCCAAAAACAACAGACACTCATTTTACAAAACTCATCATGCCAGTTCATGAAGTTCATTAGCATCAAACCTAGCAGCCACCTAAAAATTACATGTTTCAGAAGGGTGACATGAAGCAAGTTGCACATTGAGGACCCACATATAATAAGGTGCCAAAGTAAAAAATTTTGCCACGTGGATAACCCAGAGCCTGTGACCTTCAAATTGGAGTCTAGTGTGCAACAACTGTGCACAACAAATGACTTACTTTTCCAAGCAACATATTGCAATTCTGACACTAATAGTGAGGGAAGTGACAAAGGGAAACTAAACAACAATCAACTTTCTTCACAAGAAATGAAGGGCAACACTGCAACTTAATTTGTGTTGCAAGACAATTCTATGAAACAAAGCAAAATAAAGGGCAGGGGAAAAGCTGAATCCAATTTTTTGGTAAATGCATATTTCATATGCAATGATACTTCCACTATAGCTGTCATGCTCAGGGACATGACAAAAAATACTACCTGTACATCTCACAACTGCATAATCATCTCGAAAGCCTTCCTTACCTTATTTAGTTTTATGAACACACCATTGTTAATCTGCTTCAGCCGGAACAATTGCAGTACCTTACGCACCTTGGGTGCCACTTGGTTGATACTGAAATAGAGCACAATTATTTTTCAGTCACTGTACACATGAAACTTATACCAATACCACTCATAACATAAGAAACAGCACCTCTCTCGATACATGTGGCCACGGCTAATGCACAGGATTCAGTTTCCAGCAAAAGTTGGCTTTGCAATAACTGAAGAACCCACCCAGCCTAAACACACCCTATGTCAACATACAGTCAAAGCTATTTACAGCACTCTTAAGTACACAAGGAATTCCACCATTCACATAAAAAGTTCAATTCTGAAAACTCTGTCATAGTGAATAACATGAAATTCCCATACAGTAATTATAAATGTTAAACTACTTTATATTACAAAATCAAACACAACCAGTGGAGCAGTTCACGGTATCATACGCAGACACTCCCTGAATTACACATTTTCAGTCATGCAATTTCAGGCATATATTATTTTTATAATAAAGTACAAGGAAGTGAATAAATGTTCTTCTTGTGATAATAACAACACAGTTCAACCAAGGTGGCAGAATGACGATGATGGGCCATAATGCAGACAGCATGAGTCATGCTAAGGCCAATCAGATTCCCATACAGAGAAGACTAATTTCACCTTGGACTCACTTGTATAAATATATAGGGTTGACCATACATATACTCGAATTCAGACTTAACACAAAATTTTACTTGTGCCAGACCTTTTGAATGCAACTATTCTGTAAGTCTGGAAGTATCTGTAAGGTGAAGCATAATATGCTTAGATGACTGCCAATTAACTGTCATGATATGAAGAGAAGTGTAGCAGACATTCATCTTCACTTACCAAAAAGGAACAGAATCTGCTGCTTCAAGCAGCCACTTGGTCCATCTATGCTATCAAACTGAACCTGGAAAACTGCCTACCAACAAGATAGCAACATTTGGCACAAATACCACTAAATGAAAGTGATGTAAAAAGTCAGCAGTGTGACGCATACCCTCTCAGTCATTACCCAGTATTTCTTACCCTCTGATACGAATGACAAAGGCAAGGCGTGCTTCTCCTGGAATGTAGTAATTGCCACGATTTCTTGCCTGGCGTGCCAACCGAATCTCATCACGTTCACGACTGTGATATTCCTTTACATATTTTTCAGCACGCTTGAAGATTTCCTTCCTTTTCTTGTGATACTCTGATCGTTTCTGAAATACAATAGCATGCACTAAATCGCCATGTCACATTTTCAAAACATTTACACAACACACTGTACCAGCAATATTCATTAGTCATTTTTAAGATGAACTCTATTCAACATAACTACAAATGAAATAAGCATATTACAGTCTTCATAATTTCAATTTTGGCTTACTTAGATCAACCACTTTTTAAACTAAGGTGAAGAATGGGAAGACTGGCAGGCTAATAAGAGAGAAGGGTAAAACACAAATGCTGGAATGGGACCTCCACATAAGCTGTGATTCATTCCTTCCACATCCAGCTTCTCACTCTCATCCACATCATTACATGTGCAACAATATCCTCACACACATTACTTCCAGATCCATTTCTTTTATTTCTAATTTGAGGAACATTAAAAAAACTGAATGAATCAAACACCACCCATTAAACAGCACTGCTTGAAATCTCAGTCTCCTAACTTGTCGTAAGCTTCTACCAGTCATCCCACATAGGTTGGACATGAACAGCATTCAGTTACCTAAGTAACATTTACACAATTCAACAATGTCATAGTACTTTTTGGTACATTTTGCCAAAGGTCACACATCAGGCTAAGGTCCAACCCAGTATTAAATGTGTAGTGTGTAATCGGCACAAGAATAATCCTGGAATACAGTGAAATAGCATTCTACTGTACATACAAGAAGTATGTACAGCATCCAAGAGTCAACAGCAAAATATATGAACCACAAGGTGACAAGCATTAAATAGCACAAAACTGCCTCAAAATTCCTATTTCTCTCGCCTTGAAATATGCCTGTATGTCTCCCGTGTGTGACAACATTCTTGCCTGTGTTCACCTCCATGCACCTATTTTGCTTACACATTAAAATCTCAGCCATGAATAAGACTAAGGCTTCCTGCAGACCAATGAAATGTAGGTATGATACCAGAAGCTAACTCGAAGGAACTCTGGCTGTGCCTACATCCATAACAATGCCACGTATGACACAGGAAGAAAATAGTTGTGGGAACCTAAATTTCTTGACCACACACCAAAGTAACATAAAAAAAACTCAATATTTATTTTTTGGTCTTCACAATTCCTGTTCGCCATTCTGCCATAACTTATCACGTCACATCCTAGCCCTACCTTCCAGTCTAAGGATCTTGTTGGCCAGTTTACTTGCAACATGCCTACCAAACCTCATTCATCCAACAAGACCACAATCTACATTCTTCAGCGTCCTAGTATAATGAAGTGTGCAAAGGGCATAACACAAGAGGTATCAGCTTCACCTGACAGCAGAAAATCACGTAGTAACTACTAGCCTAATCATAAGACATTCGACAAATCAGTCACAATGTAAAATTTATCAGAAATTACCTTCAAAGCAGCCTTTAAACGTGTTGCTTTTGCTAGATCTCTTCGCTTGCGACTTTTTAGAACAGATTCGGGAACTGCGGGCAATTTGTTTCCTTCCTTCCCCAAAGCCCTCTTCTTACCCGGTTTTTCCTTTTTCTCAGCCTCCTCTTCTCCCTCCCTTTTATCCTTGGCAGGATCCTTCGGAGTCGGCTTCTCCTTCGGTTGCCTAAAATTATCGGTACTCATCACAAACAGGCAGTTTCAATGAAGCATAGTACGTAGAGTTAAACAGCGCCCCATACACACAAACAATAATGAACTTTTAATAAAAACACTGGCAACCATCCTTTCATGACGTATATTACACAAGCAGAAATGCAAAAACAAACACTGAGAGCACCACAAATATGGAAAGAAAAAACCCATGAAAAACAATAAAGGGTTAGGCGCTTCTGGAAAGCACACGCAATCAGGCATCTACGAATATAAGAACTCTCAAAATAAACTGTCCTGTTTTAAAAACTGAACAGTGTAAAAATTATAATAAAGTACAATCGAAATATTAAGATGTCTTCTGATAATCCAACAACACGCATGCACTTACGTCTCCGCCATGTTTGGGTTTAGTTGGCCACTCCAGAAACGGATCACAGAAAAATACCTACGGCCGGCCGTGGTTTCTGTCACGGATTAGAGCTGTTGTAGGAGTATACCTCCGACGCGTGTGTCCGATTTTGGACGGTTACGGAGTTATGACCGTTTGAATCTCGGAATAGAAGGTAACGATTACTGACAATAAACGGAACAAAATAATAAACCAGCATAATACATGATACATTTAAAG
>Ga0123352_10014478_pt1 | contig 12558 bp, 19 predicted proteins | sample TergutLab28metaG_FD_89700 | JGI IMG/M metagenome (GOLD analysis project Ga0123352, IMG submission 89700) | Labiotermes labralis P1 segment gut microbial communities from Petit-Saut dam, French Guiana - Lab288 P1 | ecosystem: Host-associated > Arthropoda: Insects > Digestive system > Gut ... | reverse complement strand
TATTTCGCTGTACATTTGCAAAATTGTTGTTAAAGTGTAATTATGTATTGTTTCTAAAGTCGGTATTTATTGTTCAAGTGGCAATGTTGGTACAGTTTGACCAGTACAATACATTTCCGAAAATCCCACCGTCAAGAGTCACGCACTTAGAAACTCCTGTGAGGATATGGCGTGTTGCTCGTCTGAGTGCTTATTGCCTTTGTTTTATGCTGTCTATAACATCCATTACGGGATTGAGCAAATTGTCTCGAGTATCCACTTTTGTTCTGTGCACTTCACTCTTCGTACAGCCCCATTAACAAAAACCTGAAAGGGTGAAGTATGGAGCGAGTGAAGGACAATTTAGACGCCAAATCCAAAATCCTGTACAATGAAATAGCTCTTTCTCACAAACCGCTCGCAACAGAACACTTGATCATATACAGTTTGTTGTTTAGAATGGCAGATACTATGACATCCTAGAGTAGTGACATATCCTGTTGGGACAAGGTGCTTAGAGACTGCTTGCAAACTGTAGAACATAATGGGACACTGAAGAAGGAGGATAAGAGATGTCGAATAGAACATGTCAAAGCATAAGCCTATATGACATGTAGCCCATAAATCAGCCGGTCTTATCAATCTACCGATATATCGCAGCACACACAGTAACCGACTGTAGGTACATACAGAACAAATTGCTAGTTGTCCTCATCGCACCAGGCGACAGTTGAACAACTGCTACACGCACTGCCCAACCAAACACAACTTTGTCAAGACTGGAAAAAATCCATTCCTTCCCCAGGCCTACAGTTCATCTATAACAGGTGTTTAAGTGGTACATAACTGCTTTATGTACGAGTGTGAGTTTTGTAAGGAATATTGAGAGACCAAGTGAGACTGAGTGTGTTTGAGAGAAATAAGTTACTGGGCGGGAGTTTGGACGTAAATAGAGGAAGTGTCAACAGCACTAGATGGAACGGTATAACAGGGATCTTTGTGAATAGTAAGGCAAAAAACAGAGTAAGGATAAGGGGGAAAATTGTGGGATGTGACGATGCCACTAATATGCATGCATGAGGAATAAATACATATTTTGGCAGAAGAATTTAAACAGAAAAACTTAATTCGGAAAATATTCTCTCAGATCGAAGAACACAACATAATATACGGTAGGAAAGTGGCGTTGAGTATCTGAATAATGAAGAATTCTGCTCCATTATTGGGATGAATGAATGAATTTCATTATAACGCCAAAACATATAATAAAGCAGGAAATTTCTAATTTATAAATCATAACAGTATTATTCACATTCACTATTGCAGCATTCAGTCAGGGTATGAAGCTTTTCCTTTCCGTTCGGCTGAATGCCATGAGGTGGGACAACTTTCAATTACCCAGCTGTGAACAAATAACCACAAGAACCAAATCAATTGCACAATGCTTGTCCTTATGTCATGTTACCAAGCCCTCATAATATAATCCTTAATTATGGACTGTGTATTTCCTTTATTGGAAAAGGTATAAGAGTTAAGATAATGAGATAAAGAGATGAATGTATTTTTTAATGGTGAGTCAGTGGGAAAACGCTGTAAGTTGTTGTGATATAACCAATTGTTTGGAAGGATAATGACGGACGTAACCTACTTCTGTAACTGCATAGAGAACCGGCATTCCCCTTTGCCCATTACTAACAACATTGCAGACAGTTCATGTATCCATAGCAATGTATTGTAACAGTACTGCAGTAACTGCAGGCAGAATTGCCTTTCCCATCTATCCTGTATTAACAGTACTGCAGTTAGTCCATGCATTCATAGCAGGTTGATGTATCATTACTATAGTAACTGCAGGCAGAAATGCGATTTCGCGTCTATCCTGTATTAACAGTAATGCAGTTAGTTCATGCATTCATAGCAGGTTGATGGAACACTACTGCAGTAACTGCAGGCAAAACAGACATTTCCCGTCTATCCTGCGCTAACTGTACTGCAGTTAGTCCATGCATTCATTGCACGTTAATGTAAGAGTACAGCAGAGAGTCCATGCATTCATAGCAGGTTCATGTAACAGTACTGCTGTAAATGAAGGCAGAAACAATATTTCCCGTCTATCATGTACTAACAGAACTGCAGGCAGTCCATGTATCCATAACAATGAGATGTAACAATACTGCAGTAACTGCAGGCAGAACCGGCATTTCCACTCTACCCTGTACTAACAACATTGCAGTAAGTCAATGTATAAATAGCATTGTGAAGTAACAGTACTGCAGTAACTGCAGGCAGAACCGCCATTTATTCTCTACCCTGTACTAACAACAGTGCAGTCAGCCCATGTATCCATAGTACTGTGATGTAACAGTACTAAAGTAACTGCAGGCAGAACCGCAATTTCCGCTCTGCACTGCAGTAACGACATTGCAGTCAATACATTTTTCCATAGCATTGTGATGTAACAGTACTGCAGTAACTGCAGGAAGAACAGCCAATTCCCCTCTTATCAGTATTAACAGCACTGCAGACAGTCCTTGTATTCGTTGCAATATTATGTAAGAGTATTGCAGTAACTGCAGGCAGAACAGACATTTCCGCTCTAACCTGTATTAAGTTCATTGCAGTAAGTCCATGTATCCATAATAGTGTGATGTAACAGTACTGCAGTAACTGCAGGCAGAACCGCTATTTCTCCTCCAAAATGTACCAAAGACATTGCAGTGAGTCCATTTACCAATAATAATTTTATGTAATAGTACTGCAATAATTGGAGACAGAAACGCCATTTCCCCTCAACCGTGAACAAACAATATTGCAGGCTCTCCATGTATCCATAGAAATGTGAAGTAACAGTATTGCAGAAACTGCAGGCAGAATAACAATTTCCGCTCTAACCTGTACTTAGGATAACGCAGTAAGTCCACATATCTACAATGGTCTGAAATAACAGTACCAGAGTAACTGCAGAGAGAACCGCCATTTCTCCAACAAACTGTACCAACGACGTTGCAGTTGGTCCATGTATCCATAATAATTTGATGTAATAGTACTACAGTAATCGAAGGCAGAACCGATATTTACCTTTTACATTGTACTAAAAATATTGCAGGCAGTCCATGTAACCGTAAAACTGTGATGTAATAGTATTGCAGTAACTGTAGGCAGAACCAACATTCCTCTTCTAACATGTTTTAAATCACAGCATTCAGTCCGTGTATACATTGTAATGCGATGAAACTGTACTGAAGTAACTGCTGAAAGACCCGCCATTTTCTCTCACCTTGTACAAACAACATTGCAGTCATTCCATATATCCAAATCACTGTGACGCAAGAGTACTGCAGTAACTGCAGCAGAACAGCCATTTCCCTTCTAGTATGTACAAAAAAACTGCAGACATCCCATGTATCCATAGCACTGTGATGTAACTGTACCGCAGTAACTGCAGGCAGAACCATTACTCACCTATAACATGTTTTAAAATCATTGCATTCAGTCCGTGTATGCATTGCACTTCAATGTAACTGTACTGCAGTAACGGCAGGCAGAAACGCCATTTACCTCTACCCTGTACTAACAACATTCCAATTATTCCAAGTATCCATAGCAATGTGATGTAACAGTACTGCAGTAACTGCAGCAGAACAGCAATTACCCCTCTAATCTGTCCTAAAATATTGCAGTCAGTGCATGTGTCCATAGCACTGTGATGTAACAGTATTGCTGTAACTGCAGGCAGAAACGCCAATTCCCCTCAACCCTGTATTAACAAAATTGCAGTCAGTCCATGTATCCATAGCACTGTGATGTAACAGTACTGCAGTAACTGCAGGTAGAACCAACATTTCCACTCTAACATGTAATAAAATCTTTGCATTCATTCCGTGTATGCATTGCACAGTGAAGTGAATGTACTCTTGTAACTGAAGACAGAACCGCAAATTCCCCTCTACCCTGTACTAACAACATTGCAGTTAGTTCATACATACATAGCACTGTGATGTAACAGTACTGCAGTAACTGCAGGAAGAACCGCCATTTTTCCTCTACCCTCTATCAAATATATTGCAGTCAGTCCATGTATCCATATTAATATGATGTAATAGTATTGCAGTAAATGCAGGCAGAACCATCTGTTCCCCTCTATCATGTAAAAAATCATTGAATTCTCTCCGTGTATGCATTGCACTCTGATGTAACTGTACTGCAGTAACTGCAGGCAGAACCGCCATTTCCCCTCTACACTGTACTAACAACTTTGCACTCAGTCCATACATCCATAGCACTGTGATGTAACAGTACTCCAGTAACTACAGCAGAAACGCCATTTCCCCTCTTCCCTGTACTAACAACATTAGAATCATTCCATGTATCCACAGCACTGTTATGTAACAGTACAGCAATAACTGCAGGAAGAGCCGCCATTTTCCCTCTACCATGTATCAAAAACATTGCTGTCAGTCCATGTATCCATAGCAGTGTGAGGTAACAGTCCTTCAGTAACTGCAGCAGAGCCGTCATGTTCCTTCTAACCTGTACTAAAAATATTTGTGTCAATCCATGTATCCATAGCAAAGTAATGCAACTGTTCTTCTATAACGGCAGGCAGAACAGCCATTTCCCGTCTACCCTGTACTAACAATATTACAGTCAGTCCATTTATCCATAGCATCGTGATGTAACGGTACTGCAGTAACTACGGGCAAAACCGATATTTCATCTCTACTCTGTACTAAAAATATTAGAGGCAGTCCATGTATCCATAGCACTGTAATGTAACTGTACTACAGTAACTGCAGGCAGAACGCCATTTCCCCTCTACCCTGTACTAACAGCATTATATTCAGTCCATTTATCCATAGCACCGTGATTGAACTGTACTGCAGTAACTGCACGCAGAACCGCCATTTCCCCTCTACCCTGTACTAACAACATTACCTTCAGTCCATTTATCCAAAGCACTGTGATGTAACAGTACTGCAGTAACTGCAGGCAGAACCGCCATTTTCCCCCTACCCTGTACTAACAACATTACATGCAGTCCATATTTCCATAGCACTGTGGTATAACAGTATTGCAGTATCTGGAGACAGAAACACAATTTCCCCTCTAATATATTCTATTTCATTACTTTCAGTCAGTGTACGCATTGCACTTATATGTACCAGTACTACAGTAACTGCAGGCCGAACCGCCATTACCCCTCTACCCTGTCCTAAGATAATTGCTGTCAGTCCATATATCCATAGCACTGTTATGTAACAGTACTGCAGTAACTGCAGGCCGAACCGCCATTTTCCCTCTACCCTGTACTAACATCACTGCAGTCAATCCATGAATCCGTAGCACTGTCATATAACTGTACTGCAGTAACTTGCAGGAAGAACCGCCATTTTCCCCCTACCCTGTACTAACAACATTACATGCAGTCCATATTTCCATAGCACTGTGGTATAACAGTACTGCAGTATCTGGAGACAGAACCACAATTTCCCCTCTAACATATTCTATTATCATTACTTTCAGTCAGTGTACGCATTGCACTGATATGTACCATTACTACAGTAACTGCAGGCCGAACCGCCATTTCCCTCTACCCTGTACTAACATCACTGCAGTCAATCCATGAATCCGTAGCACTGTCATATAACTGTACTGCACTAACTTGCAGGCAGAACCGCCAATTCCCCTCTATCCTGTACTAACAACATTACGGTCAGTCCATGTATCCATATCACTCTGATTTAGACGATTTAATGTTTTTCAACAACGAATATATTTTAGTTTGTGCAACTGCGTGTTATCTGACATATGCCGCCTTGTATTTATGTAAGCAAATATTAATTTTCTTACTGAAGTACTGAGTTCTCTTCACATTCAGCTGTCTCTCAATAAACATATTTATGCCCCACATAGATATGTCACTTGCATGGATTGGATAATGTTGTTCAGAGAGAAAGCTACAAATTTAACTTTATCATATTATAGTGACGGTGGATTTGTGCGCATTAAAGTAATATACTTAAGGAAGCCAACAAAATACCCGCTTTCTTTTGTCTCTCTGACGACATTCGAAACTGCTCATCACAAAGTTTCAAGTACTTCGCACATGTTCTATCACGGTATCACCCTATATACCTGGGTATTATCTGTCGACGTGAGGCTGTTCTGTTTTTATTGTGTCTTCATAGAGTACTGGAGCCTTTGTTAATTGCTGTTTTGTTGTGTGGTGTGATGTTGTGCGGTGGGTGCCTATAGAAACTTATTGGCAGGATAAGGATCACTTGTTGCTGCATACAGAATTATAAATTTGTACGTGACTAAAAACACTAATATTGTACTTCCATAAATATGTTTACACTTGAAGGCTTTATAAATAAACTAGTACAGTATATACAGAAATTGTGGAAATGTCAGAGCGAGCAATTTGAATCGGAGAATTCTTTATCAGAAGGACATTTACTGTTACTGCAGTTAAATTCTTTACACAGTATATTGCGTGTCTGAAAACTCTCTCCCGTCCAATTCAAAATAATCATTCCATTTCAAATTTGAAATTACTGGATAGAACAACTGGCTCTATAAAAATACCATCAGTAGGGAATTAAATAAGTGATAACCGATCCGTGTATTTTTTATATTCCCAGACTTCATTTCATATTGTTCTTTCTTTGATCAACTGAAACTTTGAACAAACTCTGTTTCTCTCTGCTCTATGTTGTGTCTTCCAAATTAAAGAAACGAATGTTTGGAACTTCGGCACACAAATAACTGCAGAATAAACACTAACGCAACTTAACTTTCAAGCCAACACACCATCTTGATATACAGAATTATTTAGTCCTATAATTGTGGAACACAAGGAACTGTATATGGGTGACAGTGTTCAAAAGTGGAGGGCCACAATTGGCCAGTGGAGTGGAGGAAGACAACGGAAGGGTGTGATCGTACAGCACCATATTGCACCAACATCTCACCATATCGGGTACATGCAGGTCAAATTCTTAGTGCTTGTTTCGCTACTGGTCATCGGCTGTGTGGAACTGAACCCAGGACCAGACCATGTAAGATATGTCATACATAGTAACAAACACTAATGTATGAGCAAAGGGTTTGTAGGGAAAGTATAACAGATCAGATGGAGGAAGAAACGACAATTAATTGTTTACCTAAAATTATCATGAAAAAAGAGAAGTTCTGGAAGCCACAGACGGAATAATGAGGCTAGAACTATTTTAAAAATAAATAGACTAGCAGAAGTTCGGTTTATTACATTAAGGTGTATTCCCTTTACAGCCTGCTGCATCTGCAGTTTATTGAATTATGCTCTATTCCCTTTACAGCCTGCACCAACTGTAGTTTATTGCATTATGCTTTATTCACTTTAGAGCCTGCAGCACCTGCAGTTTATTGCATTATACTGTATTCCCTTTACAGCCTGCACCAACTGCAGTTTATTGCATTATGCTTTATTCACTTTAGAGCCTGCAGCAACTGCAGTTTATTGCATTATGTTCTATTCCCTTTACAGCCTGCTGCAACTGCAGTTTTTTGCATAATGCTATATTCCCTTTACAACCTGCTGCAACTGCTGTATATTGCATTATGCTGTATTCTCTTTACAGCCTGCACCAACTGCAGTTTATTGCATTATGCTGTATTCACTTTACAGCCTGCAGCAAATGCAGTTTATTGCATTATGCTGTATTACCTTTACAAGCTGCTGCAACTGCAGTTTTTTGCATTATGCTGTATTCTCTTTACAGCCTTCACCAAATGCAGTTTATTGCATTATGCTCTATTCCCTTTACAGTCTGCACCAACTGAAGTTTATTGCATTATGGTGTATTCCCTTTACAGCTTGCACAACTGCTGTATATTGCATTATGCTTTATTCACTTTACAGCCTGCAGCAACTGCAGTTTATTGCATTATGCTCTATTCCCTTTACAGCCTGCTGCAACTGCAGTTTTTTGCATTATGCTGTTTTCTCTTTACAGCCGGCACCAACTGCAGTTTATTGCATTATGCTGTATTCACTTTACAGCCTGCAGCAACTGTAGTTTATTGCATTATGCTATATCCCCTTTACAACCTGCTGCAACTGCAGTTTATTGCATTATGCTGTATTCTCTTTACAGCCTGCACCAACTGCAGTTTATTGCATTATGCTCTATTCCCTTTACAGTCTGCACCAACTGAAGTTTATTGCATTATGCTGTATTCCCTTTACAGCCTGCACCAACTGCAGTTTATTGCATTATGCTGTATTCACTTTACAGCCTGCAGCAACTGCAGTTTATTGCATTATGCTATGTTCCCTTACAACCTGCTGCAACTGCAGTTTATTGCATTATGCTGTATTCAGTTTACAGCCTGCAGCAACTGCAGTTTATTGCATTATGCTGTATTCCCTTTACAGTCTGCACCAACTGAAGTTTATTGCATTATGCTGTATTCCCTTTACAGTCTGCACCAACTGAAGTTTATTGCATTATGCTGTATTCCCTTTACAGCCTGCACCAACTGCAGTTTATTGCATTATGCTGTATTCCCCCACAGATTTTAGTGTCACTCAAATGGCTGATAATTCTGTCAGTTTTGAAAATTCCACAGCCGGTTTTGCTCAAATGACAGTGTTGTGTGTTATTGGAATGTGAAGGGGTGTGAGTTTGTTGCGACGTTTCAGTGGAACTGCTGTCTGAAATTAATCCTAATATTCTAAAAGAGAAAATGTCTTGAAACTTATTACCTTACAGCGTTTTAAAGCTGAAAATCTATCCCGTAACCGTGGTTGTGTTGGTGGTTGTGGTTGTGGTGGTAGTGGTGTTTGTCGTAGTAGTAGTAGTAGTAGTAGTAATAGTAGTAGTTTAATGCGTGGTTGACTAACATCACCACATACATGCAGTATGTAGCACTACACTTACTCTTACCTAACAAACTATAAACCCTACATACCATATCTATAACACAAACAGCAGTTTTTGATAATACTGGACAACAAAATTTCACTTTTTTTGACCCACGAACTTCAATAGGTGAACTTAGCAGTACTTTTTATGCTGAATTCAGATATTTATACAGAATGTTTCTATCAGGCAGAGTTTCAAAGACACAGAGGACTCTATTTGTGTAAAACAGTACTTTACGTACTAATGAAAGAGGCAGAAACTTACCTCTAAAATGTAGAGGCGTATGACTTTCGCCTGTTATTGTCTTCAGGTACATCCTTCTTCAGTGTCCAACAACAGTCTGCCAACATACTTGACGTCCACTTGCCATGTTACCGCTTTTCCTTAGCCAAAATATCTTGATGAAATCTTTCACCGTGTTCGTCACTGACTTCGTCGACATTTTCTGGGAAAAAAAATTCAAGTGGGTCTCCAAAAAGTGGATTTTCAGACTCATATTGCATCTCATAATAGTGCAATGCTATGCCCCTACGGAGAATACCGAACGTAGCGAGAAGGAAGCCTTCCATAGCCTTCTGGATAAAACCTTAATGAGTATAAGGAGAAGTGATATAATTGAAATGATGGGAGACTTCAATGCATAAGTGGGGAACAATAATCAGGACATTGAACATGTAAAGGGTAGGTATGGAATGCCTTGTGATAAGGAGAATGAGAACGGACAACGTTTGATTGAACTTTGTGGGAAGCAATGCCTTGTTATTGGCAGTACGATCTTCCCACATAAAGAAGGACACAAAGTGATGTGGATATCCCCGGACAAAGACAAGCAAGGGGGGAAACCAAATTGATCATATATGTATATGCCGGAATTGGAGAAAACACTCCTAGATGTTCGGAATAAGAAAGGGGCAGATATTGGGTCGGACCATCACATGATCATGGGAATACTCAGGATTAGAACTCAAAAGGTTATATAAAGGACTATAAATAGACGGAGGTACAATCTAAAGAGACTAGAGGACATCGAATGTCAAAAGACATTTAAAACTAAGCTGTGGGAAGGGTCTTCCGCTTTAAGTTACGAGACACATGAGAGAGTAGAAGAAAAGTGTGAAAGAATAAAGAGCACCTTCCAACACATTAGTGAAATTACATTGGGGCAGGAAGATAATACAAGAAAAAATGAAAAAATTGGATATCTGATAGCACTTGGAAGATGATAGAGAGAAGGAAACAAACAAAGGCTAAGCTGTGTGCGACATATGCACGAACCAGGAAAGGCAAGGATTTGGAAAAAGGATATGCAACCCTGAGTAAGGAGATAAAGAAAAAAGTCAGGTAAGGATACGAGGACTTCAACTGTAGGGTACTGCATGAGAATCAGGTATCTGACTTAATTAAGACGTCATCAGGGTTTCGACAAAGTTGCCTTCTGTCACCATTATTGTTCCTGCTGGTTATGGTTGGTGTATTGCGTAGAGCACTGGATGGCAAGAAAAGAGGATTAACATGGAGGTTACGGGAATCATTATAGATTTGGAATATGCAGATGAAGTATATCTTGTGTACCATAAATATGAGCTTATGCAAGGGAAGTTGGATGACCTCTGGAAGGAATCCAAAAAGGCTGGCCTTAAAATTAATTCCTTAAAGACAGAAGAGATACGCGTTAATACAACAGTAAACCAATGGCTCAGATTAAATGGAGAGGACATTAAAAGATCATCAGACTTTTGCTGTTTGGGTAGTACTGTAGCTGAAAATGGAGGTACCAGTAAGGAAGTTAACTGGAGAATACAGAAGGCTAGGGGATCATTCTGCAAACTGAGAAAAGTGTGGCTAAATAAATCATTACGCAAAGATACCAAGATTAAGATATTTAATGCCTGTATGAATCTGTAATTTTGTACGGATGTGAAACTTGGCTTGTTACAAACGATATCCAGCATAAAATACAAACCTTTGTGAATAGATGTCAACGACATATATTAAGAATATGGTGGGCAAACATCGTTTCCAATAAGGACCTATGGAAAGTAACAGGACAAGAAGATATAAATTTAGAAATAAGAAAAAGAAAACTTACAAGGATTGGTTACACATTAAGAAAAGATTATGGAGAGATGCCAAAGGGTGCCCTACTTTGGAACTCTCAGGGAAACAGGAAGAGAGGAAGACCGAAAAACAGCTGGAGATGATCGACAATTAAGGAAGCGGGTAGAAGCTGGAATGAACTAAGTTTCTTAGCAGCCGATAGACAGAAGTGGAAAGGACTCATAGACAGCCCATGTTCCTAGAAGGAATGATGGACTGAATTATTATTAGTATTATTGCGTCTCATAGATTTGTATGAAGTCAACAGGTCCTGCACAACATCCTGATAGTTCGCTGCTTCGTGATTTCCTAAGAAGTCCTTGCAAATCCTCTTAAAAGACAACCGTGCATTTCTTTCAGTCTCATTCAGGTCTTCATCGATCTGTTTGTCTTGCGTCAGTTCCCTTATCTGGGTGTCCTATAAATATACCCTTATTGATTTTTGTGTCACTCACATTTGGGAACTTATTCCTCAAATATTCGAATCCACGGCCGGTTTTATTCACACCTTTCACAAAGTTTTCATGAGGCCCAGCTTTATGTGCAAAGGAGGCTGAAAAATTTTCTCCGGATGAACAAGACAAAGATTGGCGACATTTTTCTCCCCTGGCGTGAGTGATTTTCGTTAGGGCCACAGCTTATTTACATAGTGACTCTTCTTCTCCCGGCTGTCCCACTCACACACACACAGAGTAAACAGCAGTATTTTGTGTACCCCAGTTGCATTCCGAGTAACAGTGCCACATCCTTCAGATCACCACATAACTTCCTAATTAAATTCGTCATACTTAATCTTACCCAACAGTATATTCATGCTTTCATAACTTTCCTTTATGTTGGCTGCATGAGCCAAAAGATTGGAGGGGAATTTATTCCGTTGTGGAGTAGAATCACCTTCAAGCTCACTTTTGACGAAGGAATGAACAAGCGCCACTGATCTGGGTTACATTCATGGCCAAGAACTTTCATAATGGAACAAACATCATTGCAAAACGCTACACCATCATCCTGGGAGAAGAAATCTATAAAAAATTCATGGCGCCCACGGTAAAAACACACCTTAGTGTTCTGGCGCAGAAGATTCCAAAACTTAATTAACCTGGAGCGAAAGGTTTGGGTGATAAAAAATTTCTGGAAACATATTCGAATTCAGCGTCCAAAAATAAATAAGAAACAGACATTTTTTCTCAAGGGCCAAAACCTTCGTTGACCAGTGTAATAATACAAAATAGACGTGTTTGCTTTTATAAATTTTTATGTGAAGTTTTCCTAATTGCATTGCGCACGTGGCCAGTGTGTCTAGATCACGTCATTTGCAAAATACTTTCTATTTTACTGTCTGTCATACTTCGACTGTCAATATCTTACGGACGGATTGTGAAGATTACACAATGGCGTGTGTCAATTGTAACATTGTAGCATAAGGCAGCTGTTAACTGTACTGTCTGGGGGTTATAAGGCTTCCAGTACATCGCTGTAGAGCGCATATTGTAACATTGTATCATAAGGCAGCTGTTAACTGTACTGTCTGGTGGTTATAAGGCTTCCAGTACATCGCTGTAGAGCGCATATT
>Ga0123352_10014477_pt1 | contig 12558 bp, 6 predicted proteins | sample TergutLab28metaG_FD_89700 | JGI IMG/M metagenome (GOLD analysis project Ga0123352, IMG submission 89700) | Labiotermes labralis P1 segment gut microbial communities from Petit-Saut dam, French Guiana - Lab288 P1 | ecosystem: Host-associated > Arthropoda: Insects > Digestive system > Gut ... | reverse complement strand
TCTTCCTCCTCCTCCTCCTCCTCCTCCCATAAGGAAGGAAAAGTAGTTTGAAATTGAGTAAGAAGTAGTGTTGAGTTGCCTATTATGTATAATACTAATCCACAGCCATATATGTGTGGTGTATGAGTTGAAATGAGTGGTGCCAGTCATGATGCACTTCATACTGAAATATTGTATCACATTTGACACAGCTTACATTGTACTTGGTGATTACTAAAACAAAAAATTATGTGTCTAAGGGAGGACTTGCAGTGGTCTGCCCACATTTCAAAGTTTAATGTATTATTAAGAATGTCTGAACAGCCTTTGTTTTGTTTACTCACATTCAGCCTTAAAGTTAAGTTTCTACATCAGCTGTTACCAGACAATCATAGGACAACATTACTATGGCACATAATAATAATAATAATAATAATCATCATTTAAAGCTTTTACACCTTCTAAATTCAGTAAAATATCCTTGGGCTAGCAGCTGTGTCAGGTAGTTGAATGGCAAGTAAACCAACATTTCGAGCGCCATCCTCGAAACATTGCTCTACTTGCCATTCAACTGCTTGACACATTTGCTAGCCTGAAAATGTTTTATTGGAGCCTTGTGACAGGTTGATATGCAGCTATATGTCGCAAGTGCTCATTTGAAAAATTAACAGAAATAGGAGAGTTGTGTGAATTTTTGGTAGGTCATCGCACCATTTGCAAAGCATCCTGCACTGATTGTGTTGAATGTATGAATAATTGGTGTAGGATTTTGATGTCATATTTACCTCAAAATGGGATGAGAATTTTTGTCTTAATATTCCATATGAAAAATGGGGTGACATCTTAAAAATCACACATACAGTTCAAGGGCTTCTGTATGTGTATTTTTGTGAAAACAGAGGTTGTTTGAAAGGGAGGGTAATTTTCTATTCAGGCAAATACAGTACAGTAAGTCCTCAACATACATGAACCATTTATTCCAAAGGTTTCTGTGTAAGTCAGAAATCTTATAAGTCTTGTAAGTCTTATGTGCTGTTACAACATATAGTTTGCTAGGTATGTACCAATGTTGCCGAGGAACCTGATCTGTTACTCTGAAGATGGAGGTACCTCTCTACAACATTACGTAGAATCACATCCCAGAGGAGTAATGTTGAAGTGACATATTTACAGAAGTAACATACATTGTGGAGACATTAGAAACCAATGTCAGGACTTCTGTTTCATATGTCATGAAATGTGAATATCAGTTATGTTTTGCCAATGTATATATCCTAAAATATTAGAACAGGGCACTGTCAATGAGTACAGTGATTTTACTTAAGAAGTTTGGCAATACGTGCAGATATTTGTCACATGAAGTAAACTAGCTTCATTTTGTGTGATGTGCTACACACCGACTTTTAATTGGTAAAATTATGGTCCTTATCAACAGATTTTTAGCAGACAATATTTTTCGTCTGTGTGATTGCATATCCATGGGCTGGTGGTTTACTGATCACAGGGTGGATGTATGGACACTGCCACTGTACAGATGTATTGATGTAATTAAACTTTAAAGACTAAGATTGACCCGAATTACATATAAAAATTTTGACTGTTATAAAAACCAGTCAGCGAATGCTGTGATCAGATATACTTGCTATTTGTTCTGAGACCCATACAAAACACTTAAATGCACTGTGTGGGCAGAAAATAGAGTTTTTGAACATGTATGCATAGAAATAACCAAATTTATTTTGACCACCTCAGTGAGGTCTAAGCTGCAAGCTGAGGTTGGGATGTAACACAACCGTAACTTAACCTAACCCAACCAAAACCAACCTAACCAAACCTGACACAACCTAAAATAATCCCACCTAACAGAACCTAGCTTAATGTAACATAACATAATCTAACCCAAACTACCCTAAAGTAACCAACCTAATTGCACCACACCTAACCAAAACCAATCTAACCTCTCCTAATGCAACCTGATGTAACCTAATGTAAACCAACTTAAAATAACCAAAGCTAAACTAACCTAACACAACGGTACCCAACCTAATGTAACCAAACATCACCCAACCTCAGCTAAGACAACCTTAAGGAACATAACTTAATCCAACTCAACTGAACCTAACCTAGTGTGACCTACCCTAACATTATTTAAAATAACTTAACCCAACGTAATCTAAATTAACACAATCTAACCTAGTCTAACCAAACATAACCTACCTGAACCTAATTTACCCATCCCCACCCAAGTTAACACATTCAAATATACCTTCACCCAGCCTCACCATGGCTAACCTAACCCAACGTAACCAAACATGACCCAACCTAAACTAACATAACCCAAACCAAATTAAACAAACCTGACTCAACCGAACCTAACATAACCTAACTCAACGTAACTCAATCAAACCTAACATAACCTAACCCATCATAACCTAATCTAACCCAACTTAACACAACGTAGCCTAACATAACATAACCTAACCTAATCTAACCAGACCGAACCTAACCCCACCTTACCCAACATTACGTAAGCTAACCTAACCCATCCTAGCGTAACATAACATAACATAACCCAAACTCAGCTAACCTAAACCAGTGTAATGTGATCTAACATAACCTTACTTAACCTAATCTAGTCTTGCTTGCCTAGGTTAGCATAGTCAGTCCTGTCACATATCACATGTGTGGTAATAATAATCAGAGCAGTTGTGGAATTCTGCATATTTGTAAGGAAAGATTCCCTCCATTACTGCATTTTGCAAATTCTGAGTGGATTACTGTGGGAATGTATATTCAGTCCTCTTATGGGAAGCCTATGTATAACTGCCTGTACGCTGATGCATCCAACCCTTATTTTGTGTCTGTTTGCTGTATTGCCCCTTGCCATTTTACACTTCTTCCTTGCCATTTTACACTTCTTCCAAATTTGTGAACTTTTTTTTTAGTTTAACATTCTTCAGCTGATTTATATGCATTTTATAAGTCCATTACTTGTTATAAGATTATAATTTTTTATGTATGCTTACTCCTTCAGGAAGACAACTGGTGTGTAATGCCTTTTGATATGTAAGTGTGCATGCATGTTTTGCAATATACATGTATGTGTATGTATATATTTTTTTGCCGTTCCAGTTTGAAGTACCAATTTCAAAGAAGCAGAAGTCATTAAGTATGGAGTCTCTGAAGTCTAAGTCACTCACAAAGTTGTTGAAGAAAATATCTAAAAGAAAACTAAAATTAGCTGAGGCTACATGAATCATTGTGTTGACTGTTTAATGCCCTTTGTTTGGTAAGTTTTGTGTTGAATTTATTGCCACACTTCTTGGTTGGAAACCTCTAGTAACATGTTAAAATTTTAGAATTCATTTCCTAGCTGACAACTTTCATCTGGAGGCATTTTTTTTTTGTGCTAATCCTTAAAAGACATGTTCACATTTTCAGGTGCACATGAAAAGCACCCCTGAAATTCATTTTCTGTATTTAAGCAACAAGGAGATTTACTGCACTTGAAGACTTGCTGCATCATCTATGTTTTATGTCCCAAAAAATGCCATTCATTTGAACTTTTTCTGTTTTTCATAAGCCATTGTACCAAAATTTAAATGCCATGATCAGGTAAAGGTTAATAATCCATGCTTAGATATACATTATGAATTGGTTATGCATACCTTTTGTATGTGTATGTTTCCATACTGTAGTGAGGTTTCCTAGAAAAACTGTTAGTTACTCTGTTCATCAAATGGTTGCCTTTGCCATGCTTTCTTAGAAACCACAGATTCATTAGCATGGAGATTTAAGTCTTGTGTTGTGTTGTACTATGTCATAGTTCTTGTTGTTTGGAAGGATCATAGTGCTATCATCATAATCAAGCTTGACACTGAAGATGAAGGCACAATATGATCCTTTGATACACTGGGAACTGTTTACTTGATGAAACAATATAACAGTCAACAAGACATGAATCTTCAGCAGCACCACTGTGAGAACCTCAAAAATGACATTGGTGTTGATGACAGAAGGCCATCTGTGCATGTATGTATGTACGAGTGTGTGTGTGTGTGTATGTATATATGTATGCATGTATGTAAGAGTGTGTGTATGAGTGTATGTATGTATGTATGTACATCCCAGCATTTTCAGCGGTCCCATACTATGTTTGGTAATGTCTGTTTATGTTTGGGGCACTTCGGGTCAAATCTGAGATCGTTTGGAAGCTGACAAGTGAGCCTGGATCTAGTCACTGTGTAACGAAGTGAGAAGCGAGTGATGGTGTGACTAGTGATCATGCAACTGTAACAGTGGTATTAACTTTTAATGTACTATAGAGACTCAACAGTATGTATGTATGTATGTGTACATATGTGTGTAACAGTTACAAAGTACTCATATTAAGGTGAACGTACAGTGCTGGCTGTGGTGGCATTACATATTTATGTTGTTTGTTCCAGTGAATGTCTCAGCCACAAAAGATGCAACAGAGAATTCCACTTCCACATACACAATGCAAATGGCACATAATCATTCGTCCTGGAAAGTCTGTATTTGTCGAGAATTTTCTGGATGTTATCATTTGAAAATACACCATCTTCATCTTATTTTCTGTGGTACTTCATTATCCTGCACCTTAAATTTTGCCTCTCATCCACGTACAAAATAAGCTGTCCTGTTTGTCTCTTTTCTCGTTTCATTAGTCTCCTGGTTTGGTGGATGCATTTCCTTCATTTATTTGACTCCAATTCTCCAATTGCTGAAAGAACAGATAATAAATAAAATGCAAAGTATATTTTATGAAATAATACTTAAAGCTTGGAATCTGTTTGAATGAGGTTGGCATACACTTAGAAGCCTGACTCATTATTAATTTCTTCCATTTCTGTTTGTGGAGTGTAATTTTGTGAAACCTAAACTGTTACAGTGCACTGTTTAGCTGGCACAGCTGATACATTCATAATGCTTCATGTTGGTTGTAAATGGGTGATTTCAAAAGTTCTGCACACTGTACGTTTTCTCTTTAAAAATGATTTTTTTTTTTTGCAAAATACATTTACTAGCCTTCATTGTAATCTCCATTGTGCTTTATCACAGCGGTCCAACATCTGGACAAATCTTGTATTCCTGTCAGGACGCCTTCACTGTTGATGCATCTGATTACTCGTGTCACCTCATTAGACACCTCTTCAATGCTTCTGAAGCGTTTCCCTCAGAGTGGTTTCTTCAATTTTGGGAGCAAGTCAAAGACTGGTGGGCTCATGTGGGGACTGTATGGCAGGTGGGGAAGCACATTTCCAAAATTTCCGATACTGCACCTGAGTGAGGCATGAGGCCGCGCATTAACCTTTTGGTGCCAGAATTATTTTTTAAATTTTGGCAGACCTGTATATAAAATGTGAATAATACAGGAACCAAATACATTAGAATTATGAAACAAACTGCATTTGAAGAGAAAAAAATGGAGATTATATACCATGTTTAAAATGTTCAGTACCTATATTTGTTGAATAAATATATAAAATGCAACTTTAGAGGTTAGCGGTGCGGTTGACATTAGGCGTCAAAAGGTTAATGTATGATCGCTGGTCACTGCACGAGATCTGACTCCAGTCACTTTCTTCTTCAATTTCAAGGCTCCGTTTTGCAGAACAGGGACCACGTAGCCTGCCAATATGCACACAATATTCTTTAATGAAGTCTGGCTCACAACTGTTGCGAAAATCAGAACGATTTCATCATCATACTGGCCGCGCAAGCGCAGTGTGTAGAACTTTTGAAATGACGTACATATAATGGCCAACATGAAAAGTGTTTAGTTTTTTCTTGGGTTGCTTACCAACGCTGCACTGGATCAAATGAAGGTCGTATTTGTGCTGAAAATGTAGCGTAGAATATATTGCTGTACTTTTCATAGACATTCCCTATCAGGTTTGTACTCAGTATGACTATAAAGTTTTTTAAAAATACCAGAATAGAATAGAATACAAAAAGGATGGGCCCAAGACTTAAGTAAACCTTCTATGCACTACTTGTAATCAGAATTGCATCCACTTAAGTGAATTGCTTGCAGGAATCACATGCCAAATGTTATTGAAATCTGGTGAGAAATATGTAAAATGCTAGAAAATATCTATTAACGCCAAAGATTAAAGTACGGCTATCTATGCAACAATTTCAGTGAAAATCACATCAATTCGAGAGCAATCAACAGAGATATAATATACAGACCTTTATGGAAATCAGGTGAGATTAAGAAAATAAGATCAAATTTCTAATTATGCTCCCACATAAGGTACAGCCTTTTTTGCACCAGTGTTTGAGAACAAACATCCTTTCAAGCACATTGTATGAAGACATGTTATGCCAAGTTTTGTTGATATCAGGTCAGAAATTTAGAAAGCAGGTGCAAATTTCTCTTTGCGCTACAGAGTAAATTGCAGCATTATAAGCAGTGATATTAATTAAACTTACACCAACTGAAGAGTAATGCACTAAGACAGTATACCGAGATTCAGGGACATTTGTCAGGAAATGTTGTAAATATGTTCAAACTGCAATTTACCCTATACAGAAATATACATCTTTCAATGCACAGGCTCTAACAAATAACACATCAACATGAGTATTTTATGTAGCTGTTATATTGTGAGTTTTATTGAAACGCAGCCAGAGTTGTAGAAAATAAGAGCCAATCTCTGTTTCCATCTTTAAGTAAAGTATGTCTTTCTACAGATTTCAATGAAAATCACGGCAGTTCAAGAGCAGTCAATGAAGAGGAGAGTATATCTTTCTCTGAACACATGTGAAAGAAAATCACACCCACACAGTAGAGTTGCATGGAGGCTTCATATATGGAGTTCTGTCAAAATGGGTCAGGAAACAGAAGATACAAGCAAATTTTCTATTTGCGCCCTTGAGTAAAGTACATCTTTACATATTAGTAAAAGTCAAATCTGCACAACAGTGTTGCATGGAGATATTACATACTGAGTTTAATCAAAATCGGTCTGTATGCATAGATAATACACAAAAATTTCTCTTTACGCCCAGGAGTAAATAATATATTTCTGTGAACACACATTAATGAAAATCACATCCACACAACAGCTTTGCATGGAGTTATCACGTATTGCGTTTTATCGAAATTGGGCATTAAACAAACAGAGAATGTTAGGTTTGGAGTTTCAAAAGAATCCCACAAATGAAAGCCGTGATAAGCCAACAAGGTACATTGTCTCTAAATAAAGAGCACTTCATTATCAACAGATTGCAAACAAACATAAATCACTTATAGAGCATGAACAGAGGGAACAAGTTATGCAATTGCCCAAAAAGAGAGAGAGAGAGAGAGAGACTGGAATAGAAGCCAAAATACAGCCAAAAAGGTACTTTGTTCCGAAAGTAAAGTGCCCTTCATTACTGAACGATCCCAACCAAACTTACATAGCATAAAAGGCATGCAGGGAGAGTGCAAAGTATGGAGCTTCAGGAAAATCCTTCAAACGGAATCCGAGATACACCTGAGAAGATAATTTGTTCTGCAAGTAGAATGCCCTTCGTTATAGACCGGTCACAAAACCTACACGTTTTGTAGCACATGCACATAGAGGGCTAGATATGGGGTTTTAGGAAAATCCCTTGCATGAAAGACGAGATTCATCTTACAAGGCACTTGTTTCTGCAACTAATGTGGACATCATTATTGACCGACTACAACTACAGTTCAGGGTTCCGTAGGGCATGGAAGAACAGTGCTGCAATGGCAACTGGCCACATACTAAATATACCTCTGTAAACTCATTTCAGATTCATTATAACAGCCTGCATCAAACCATCTGTAAAAGGTCATATTAAATAAAACTGTTCCTAATTGCTAGAAGGTTTGGGTAGCTGCTGGTAGTCTCTCAAATTTCTTGGTAAATGCTGGCATTGCTGTGGGGGGTGGGTTTGTGATTATTGTTATTATTGTTGTTGTTGATATCCATGGTACTGATGTCTCTGATAAAGATGATGCTGATGATAAACGTGGCACCGTATCAAATCACTTCTGCTGCAACCCTTCAAGCATCATCAGCACCTGGCACAGCCACTTCTTCAAAGTCACGCTCCTGTCAACAAAGAATAACGTCCCCCTGTCTGTTAGCCATTCCTACGTTTGACCGCATTGCTGGGCTCAGTTACAGACACCTAAACTCTACCAGGGGAATATGCTAACGCTAATGATTTGGAAGTCAGGCTGAGGGCCTTGACCGATTGTGCCAAAGACTAGGACCTAGGTTGCCCTGGACTAAGTATGGGAGGGATAAGCTTTGGTTGGTTGGCTGTCTGTCTGGGTTCCGAGTCCAGGCTGGCTCTGTCGCATACTGGAGTTATGCGACGTTTGTCAGGCGCTTAGGTGCAGCCGCCGCGCCTGGGGGAGGGGAGTGCGGGCCGTACCGCGACTTTGCATCGAATACCCTGGCATTTGCCTCACAACTGAGGAAAATCACGGAAACCACAGTCAGGGTAACGGAATGGCTCTCGACTGTTCAGCGCCGAACGCGATTCGTTTTGTCGACTTGGCCATCGCGGGCGAATTCCTCGACTGGCTTGCTGTCCCCTGCCGCCCCTGGCTTCCGCGTCAGGCGACGGGGTCAACCCTCGGTCAGCGTAAATATCTGCCGAGTTGCCGTACTAGGGGGTTCCCCACATCAGCTAACTTTGAGTCACAACTCTCGGTCGGGGCTCTGGTGTGGTCAGCAAACAGCGGAACGCCCAAATCCTCGTGTGTCTGTCTGTTACGTACCAAGGGGCACCAGCAGCGAGGCGAAGACACTTGGATTGTAACACCTGTAACCTCCGGACATGGGAGCGGGCAGCGGACCTCCACGCGGGGCACGCATAGTCCATCAGGGGCCGGATGAGCTGCTTATATAGCAGGACTCCGTTCCTGACCGATAGATCACTCTTCATATTCAGAAGGGGGCCCAGCATACCCATCCTTATCTAGCTCTCGGTTTGGACCACAGATCATATATATTGGTACCAAGCGCGAGAGCAACCCCGATAGAGCACAAGTTCTACACCGCGCGCAGTAACATTACGCGCTCGCCGGTTATAACTCATAGGTGTGAGCGAGAACAGTAACAGACGCGAGGTATGTCGCGGCTCTTCTGCTGCAATGCTCAACTGTACGAGTTACGAAGACTTAAATAAGTAGCACTGTATGTTTACTGTAGTTGTTCCATAACAACCCTACGGTATCCCACACACCCACATATGAGTCCAGAAGGGGTTAATACGTTTGGATACAGAACAAGTCATAATCAATTATAAATTATTACAAACAGTAGGCTATACAACATTAACTTCACATTAATAAAAATAAAAGGAATGAGCATGTAGATATTTCTTGACGCGGTTTTGATATAATGATAATTTTCGTAAGGATGGTGAAAATTAAATTTGTGTCTAGTACTTCATGTCATAACACGCCATTTAGCTCATCACGTTTGTTTACCGCCAGACAAGGGTTCGTAATAGTGTAGATTCGCAAATGTGCGTGTCAGTGTCACACTTACACTGGGCGTGGAAAATGCAGGATAAAATTCTATCACGAAAACTGAAGTGATGTGCTTTATGTACAAAATGATGGAAGATGAATATAAATTGTACGAAATTGATGAACATGGATGGGGTACGTGGTCAGTTTCTGATAAAGTGCTTAAAGAACTGTCCGAAATAAATTGTACTGAAGATAAGGGTGATTCAGATCCGTTGCGACTATTTTTCCAACAACCGAAAGTTGATACATCAGGGAAAATGATCCAGCGTAATGAATGGAAGGTGAGGTGCGGAAGTTAGGTTAGGTTGACTTACACGTGGTAGTATAAACAAACATGTTAACAGTGTTCAGATTCTGGGGGAGAAAGTGATGTACTGAATGCGACATTGTAATTGAAGTAGATGAGAAAATAGTTTTCGCGCGACCGCCCCCTTAAAGAAGACTTTATTGTAATTGTCAGTAATGTCAAAACCGAGTTACATGATAAGTTAATACATTAGGTGCATTATTTGTGATGTTTCCATTCCAGGCTCAGCCATCTGTTTTGGATGCACATGTTGTACCTGTAGTGAAAACCAGTGATAATGTTGAGAGCATTTCTGCTTCTGGTATGGAAATAAAACCTGCTTGTACTGAAGATGAAAATGGGCGTCCTGAAGGAACTGCTGGCATGCCTGTTGATCAACAAACAGGTAAAGATGCTTTTAATGCTTGGTGTGTGATGTGTAAGGTTAGTGTTTAGTAAAACTGTGCTGTAGGTTTCAGGTGTGCTAAATAAATCTGATGCTGTGTTTTATCTTTTTTTATTAGTTGTTATGTGCTTGGCATGACACAGCTCACAGTAATTAATTAATACAGTATTACATGGTGATCCATAACATAACCATACCAAGCTGTCACTATTTTATTATTGAACTTTTCACATATTTAAATTCATTGCATTCATTTCTTAAGTGTGTTAAGAATGCTTGATTTTATATGTTTTTTGTAAGTGCATATATGCATAGCTTTTGCTTACTAAAGTAATTTAGAAATGCAAATTTCAGTTTATGTTATTACTGTGGATACTGTTAACAGCTGGGCTGTTAAACATTCGAAAGGACATGTCAGCATGTATCATATGGTTACAGCAGACTGTTAACACATTTCTGTTGGGTCTGTAGTGAAAAAGGATGTTGGTCAAGTACAACCAATGCTGATTGAAAGTAGCCTTGTCAAGTGGAAGCTATATACAGTTTCTATCCTGGTATATCTTTCTAGATCTTTTTAGTTATCTTTTCCATATTCTCACAATTGCTTACTTGTACTGCTTTGTGGTAACTTTTAAAAGACCTGCGTTTCTATAAAACACCCTCAAGATTCATTCTCTATATGTACACAACAAAAAAATCTACTGCATTTACTTGCTGTATAATATCAGTTGTATTTTCTACAAAATGCAGTGTTTCACAGTATTATCTGTTGCTATTCAAATAATATGTTTTTCATAAACCTTGCACTAAAATTTAAATACCAACCCAGCCGCACAAAGGTTAAGAATCAGCATCAGCTACGTCATGGACTACTTTTGAAAATTCCTGTGTCTTCACACATTTCCGATAGGCTGTATGCACACCACTGTTGTAATAATCACAAGCTCCCCCATAATAATGTACAAGTTTATTGACTGCTGAATTCTGCTATTTTGACATCTTAATAATATTACATTATATATATATAATCAATCCTGAAGAGCTCTGATAACTTTTGGTAAACTCCCTTTGTTCCATTCTGAATCTTTTTATTAAAATTATTTCATACGTTCTAATTCTTTATCTGTCAACACATACCTTATAGAAGTAAGCTGAGGAAAAGTCGATACAGGACTCCCCAGATTTCACAAATATAAATTCTTCTGTCCATTACTTGTGTTTAGCAGTCACTAAACTATCTTAGTCTAGAATGAACTGCAGCAGTGTGTTTCCCTATATGCACGTATAACTGGTTGAGCATTCAGCTTAGACCACTTACTACACAGTAAGATTTCTCTGTGACCGCTTGGGAGACCCAAGCATAGATGGGAGGATAATATTAAGATGGATCTTTAGGAACTGGAGTGTGGGGGTATGGACTGGATCAAGCTGGCTCAGGATAGGGACAGGTGGCAGGCACTTGTGAATGTAGTAATGAACCTTCGGGTTCCATAAAGTGCAGGAAATTTCTTGACTAGCTGACAAATGGTTAGCTTTTCAAGAAGGACTCTGCTTCATGGGGTAAGTAAGTAAGTGAGCTGTCTCTGTGGCTGTGCTGCTGCAAACTTTGGGTTTACTTGAGGTTTACGGTTGCCACAGTATTGCTGACGGAGTTCCAGTCTTCTGGGGTATGGCTTATTATAGATTGGTCAGAGTCAACCAATCTTTCGGAGATACTTGATGTTTGCCTTCGTTGCATCTCAAATGTCACACAACATCCAATGTGTTTATACTGACCAGCAGTGTGGCAACTTGCCATTAAAATAGACATAGCAATGCTAAGTATGTAGCATTAACAGAACATAATGACATTCTGTTGTTCTGGCACTTCCTTACTTCACCATATAGTGAATTTAGCTGCTTAGTATTATTAATGGTATTATGACTACAGAATTTAAATTGGAGGGGGTGATATAATGCCCTGTATAGCTGCTGAGTTTAGTACTGAAAAAAACTTTCATTTAGCAAGTAATCAGGTTGGATCCAAGTTGGGGTAAAGCAGTGGTGTACCGACAGGTGGGTTCAAACCACCCCGAAATTCTGAAGGCCCTCCAAAATCGTGCCAAACTCAACCTGACTGTGAAAACTGTTAAAAATTGCTGAATTAGGATGCCAACACCCCACAATGTTTAGAAAAAAGGCAGTAAAATCCTAAAACTACCTAGATTCGCAATTGTTTTACATTAGCAATGACAAATAAATTGGTTGTCATCATAAATAGTCTTAAAGTACCAAAAATTAAGAAAATTTTACTATATGAAATGAAATTTCTTGTACGAAATTACAGCTGCCTCCAGAACCCCTGACTAGGGG
>Ga0123352_10014474_pt1 | contig 12559 bp, 10 predicted proteins | sample TergutLab28metaG_FD_89700 | JGI IMG/M metagenome (GOLD analysis project Ga0123352, IMG submission 89700) | Labiotermes labralis P1 segment gut microbial communities from Petit-Saut dam, French Guiana - Lab288 P1 | ecosystem: Host-associated > Arthropoda: Insects > Digestive system > Gut ... | reverse complement strand
TTTATGGGTAAAGGGTGTTTTTGTTTGTTTTTTATTTTTAACCCCCCCCCCCCCCCACGGCCCCTTCCTGGCCACTACTAGACTTATATTCGGATGAAGATTATGAAAAAACATTAAATATTTGCACAAATGCCATGAAGATTAACATATGAACACACACTGTCAGTAATATGACAATGCGACGTAAACGCAACAGCTGTTTGGCGCGCTGCCCTTCTGCTCTGTACATCTGATAAAAGCCAAAGCAATGTCACCAGACAGTCGATGCGTGGAACTCAGATCGAATACACTGTTGCAGGTAAATCATATCTGTAGACCTTGCTTTTAGCTTTGCTTAATTCATTCAGTGTGTCCACATTTCTCCCTGTCTAACTTACTTACTCCATGCAGCCGAGTCCTTCTTGAGAAACTAACCGATCCTCAGCTAGTCACGAAATTCCCCGTATTTTATTGAACCCGAAGGTTCATTACCGCGTTCACAACAGCCCGCCACCTGTCCCTATCCTGAGATATTTCGCCCTATCCCTTTAACTCTCAGTTAGCCAACAAGTACCACTTTGCTTCTCATAATTGATTCTCTTTTTCTGTTCCTTTGATACACTGTTTTCTTTCCTTCCCACATTCCATCACCACCACCACCACCATGTTCATGAAGGGTTAGGTGTGTTTCCTGTTCCTTAATCCTTAAGATGAAGTTGGTCTCTCCATCTCTTCCTCGGTCGTCCTATGTTTCTTCGTCTTTTGATTGATATTGTAGTGCTTGTTTTGGTATTCTATTTGTGTCCATCCTCTGTACGTGTTGTAGCCACTTTTCCTGGTACTGATTTATTTCCTTTACTATGTTCTGTGCCCCCATTTTTTGCCTAATACATTGATTCTTTTCTTTATCTAGTTTTGTTATTCCAAGTAAGTGTCTCAACAATTTCATCTGTGCTGCTTCTAAAGGTCGTTCCTCTCTGTTCTTCAGTATCCAAGCTTCACTTTCAAATTTCAACGCTGCTTTAGCTGTAATGTTGTGAATTCTTAATTTTGTTTCTTTGTTCATTTGTTTTCAAAGTGTCTTCGTTTAGTTCGGTTTATTTTGTTATACGTTTGCAATTTGTCGTCTAAATCACTTTTGTATTCTGATATACGGTACCCCAAGTATTTAAAATTTGTTCCCTGTTCAATAATATTATCGATTATCACAATTTTTACCCTCTGTATGTGGTTTCCCACATTGCCATTGATTTTGTTTTTGTACTAGATATAGTCATTTTGTATTTTCTTGCTATAAAGCTTTGGTGGTATGCCACTGTTTGTAGCTTTCCTTCCCACATTCCTCCTTCACTTATTTACTTCTCTTCCCACTTGCTTTCTGTGTCTCCCGCCCTTTAACTTATTATGTCCCTTCCCAGGTAGTAATCCTTGTTTTGTTATCCTTCTTACAATATTCCCTCCTTTATTCTGATTAGACATTTCATATCTCCGTGCCTTGCAGGCTAATCGAAACGAGCCCCGTCGAGTCGGTAAGTCTCTACGCCACAACGGATGAAACTTTTCCTTTACACGGCATTCCTGTGTATCCACAAACAACTGTCCCTAACAATTCGTCGCACAGTATTTACTGTTCACTGCTCCTACATGTTTCGGCCACAAGATATGGCCACTTTCAGGGAGCCACAAACTCCACAGGCGTAGGCAGCCTATACTGTGAGGAGTCGTACGTTAATAACAAAAATGTACATATTGGTGTATGTACAGAGCTAATATTGCGATTATAGTCTGCAGTTAGATACCACGTTAAACCGCATTAACATTATAACAGAAAAAAAAGTCAGTCCCATTACAGGTCCGAGGTGCCCAGAGGTTTCCAGGGAGTTAAGGTTCCCAGATTACGTGACAGTGGCCCAGGATGGTGGTAAGGTTGTCAGCCTTAAGCACCGGCCGCCTTTACCCCCAGGAAATGCTCCTGGTACTCATTTCTGTTAGAGGCTGAGTCGACCCCTGGGCCATAGTGCGATCGGAAGGATTGTCAATGAAAAATTCCAATGACACCAACGGGAATCGAACCACCGACCTTCCGATTTGTAGTACAGCACCTTAACCAATGTGCTACCATGGTCCCCTTATAAGAGAAATAAGATGCTAAAATTGCATACTGTGCTGTATTCAGACATCTGCTGTGGTTACACAGCCTTCCAAATGATATATATCGACAGACCTGTGAAGATTTTTAAAACCGAATTAGATCTAACTTCACACGTATTTCCTGTCTCAGTTCAAAACAAAGACAGCAGTGTGGACAGACACCGCTGTCAGAGGTTCACAGCTCACACAAAAAGACCAGTAGTTCTAAACAAAACAAAAGTGTGCAGAATACAGGGGGTAACAGCGCATCAATAAACCAGACAGCGGCCAGTCATGTTTCCTTTGTTTTCTGTGTGATCCCGGCAGACATAATCGGAAACAAAAGAACTTGCGAATGTGTATCCAGTATAAAATCACGTTAACTCGACTTATTTCAAACAGCTTTAGAGTCGGTCAGCCTATACAATTCCGCTGTAATGATACCCAAAGTTACATGGCACAGTCCTACATTCCACGGAAGCGTTACTTCATCATCGGTTCAGCCATTTTGTGCCTTGTAATGTCCGTCGCATCACAATGCCTTTGTCATACTATAGCGGTCCTCTCTCAGCGGCAATACCAGTTTCTGTGCCCACAGATGCCGTACTTCCGGCACAGTGCAAACGGAACAACGCTCCTGCCTTGCGTACTAACACACTTGGTTTGGCGCATAGGCAATACAAGACGCAGTATTTCATTTATGATTTAGTCAACGAGACGGCCACTAGCTCCGACACTACAGCATGCAAAATGTACGGTGGGTAACGCAGACGAGAAATTTAGGTTACAGAGGCGGTAACAATAGCGTTAGATGGCGAATCTAAAGTAGATAAAGTTATTTATGTGTGCGCAGTTCATTTTGTTCAAGATTCGCTACAAAAGACATAACAGTAAGTAGTACTTCTTAGGGAACATCAGTTTCAAATTATGCATGAGTAATTAAAAGAAATATTAATTTCAAACAACTTTTAAAGCTCCAATCTTGGCACTAGTCTCTACTGACAACGGGGTATTGTCATCAATACTACGTACGTAAAAAAATCTAGGTATGATTTACAATGTGACCCGCGAACATATTTTTGTTGTGATTTGGTTCTCGTGTCCAAAGGATCGTTCACCATTGGTACAATAGCCTACGAGAGATACTACGCCCCGTGTTCTGCCGTAAAGGAGAAGGCAGCAGGATCCCCACAACGTCGGTATATATAAATCACATCCCACACGACAGTAATCTTCAATAAATTAAGAACCGGAGACGCTGGTATCAAAGTTCCGATGAAGGGACACAGTAAAATCTCAAAACCCCACGTGGGACAGCCGACCTCAGTCGAGAACAGAACCCTAGACCTTCGGAATACGAAGAAGTGCCACCTAATCGGCCGCGATGATCCGCCAGAACGAGAATCAGAACCAGAGATCTGGAGTTTGAAGCTCAAACAGTGTCATCAAATTTCAGCAAGTATCAGCGACAGTGTCCTCAAAAGTGACATGTGTTGGGGGGGGGGAGTGACTTCATGCCTGGAAATGTTCCTGTACAGCAGGCCTACACTGTCACACTGTCACGTTTTCACACGTAATAATTCAACAGGAGATTTGTTCCACTTGTAACAAAATTACATTACTACACAAATACCTAAAAACGGTGATAAAAATTCAATGTTGTAAAACACGATTGGGGTCCTTTTTGTATTGTGTTTTCGTCAAGAAGTAAAGAAGAACGCCCTATGCCAAGACAACAGCCGTCCGTAACCTAGTGTCAGCAACTAAGCCTTGTGACCAGTTTGCATAACAATCGGTATGTTAGTAAGTCGTCCAGCAACAGTCAGTTTCGTGGAAAATGGCTCAATGACACACACTCTTCATTCTTTTATGTTTTGTAGACCGTGCATCCCTGTATAATCTTGTAAATAAAACCAACTTGGTGCACAATTTATTCTTAGAATATTTATCAATCTCTACATGTTTCGGGCGACTGTGTGCCCATCGTCAGCAGAAACAACTGTGTTTATGCGACACTTGGTACTTGTTATTCTGAAGCAAGAGGATAGTTTGATATTACAGGGGCGTATGTCATAAAATGAAGAGTCGCACACAGTCGCCCGAAACATGTAGACTTATAAATATACTAAGAATAAATTGTGCACCAAGTTGGTTTTATTTACAAGACACACTTCACTTAAGAGCATAAGTAAAGTTCTACCGAATTTGACGTTCAGGTGACCGTGCATCGTGATAAATTCTTATAATAAAACCAAATAGATGAACCAATTTCTCAATTTATTTTTGGAATAAAACCCTACATGTTTGGGACAATTCCTCTGTCCATCGTCAGGAGTTTTTCACTGTACACACAACAATGGTATATGTCATACAGGTTATGCTGACTGCTTGCGCAAGCTATCAGTAAAACCTGTATGACATATCATTGCTGTGTGTACAGTGAAAATCTCCTGATGATGGACAGAGGAACTGCCCGAAACATGTAGAGTTTTACACCAAAAATAAATTTGAGAAATTAGTGCATCAAGTTGGTTTTACTATAAGAATAAAGTTCTACCCTACTTGCCATACCTCTTGACTGATACTGGCAAAATTTCGCACAGGAAATCTCCACATAAAGCTCGGGAGTTCCGTAGATATCCATACAGTCACCGCCATAGTTTATTAAGGGACCTAAAATAAAACTTCCCTTATTTTCTAGACGTTCCGTCCGGTTCGGTCAAAATTCGGTACAGTTAATGTCCACAACCTGGAATAAGTACTTTTGAGTTTTGTGAAAATGGGCACATGGGGAGGCAATGCGATTTTTACTGGCATAAATACCGTTAAGTGGGCACCACAAAACCGCATGATATTTTGAAATGACCCGATAGGTCGTCCCGAAACGTCAGTAACTAACTACCAATCTGCGTCGCAGAACATCCCAGAAGACCTCATTTACACCGCGGCTGAAGCCTGAAGTCACGTCATGGTGAGGTCTGTGCACTGCGTTACCACGTGACACACCTTGAGTTACATACCTAAAATACCTGCAGGAATAGCTGCAACAGCAGAGTGATCGTGTTCAAACTAAGTGGTATACGGCGTACACAGACTGCATCGGTATAGGTGGATAATTTAAGCATTGTTACAATTTTCAGCACACATTATTTCCATGATAACCCTTAGCTAGCCGTCACATTGAAACAGCCTCCGACGTACAGCAATAACTGCTCTGTTTTGATATGTTCCACCTTCCGTGCAATAATCAGGTCCAAAATATACAAATACATACTTACTTCATGGTGCAGAGTCCTTCTTGAGAAGCTAACTGGTTTGTAGCTAGTCAAGAAATTCCCCGCATTTCACGGAACCCGAAGGTTCATTACCACACTCACAAGCGTCCGCCACCTGTCTCTATCCTGGGACAGCCCAATCCAGTCCTTATACCCACATCCCACCTCCTGGAGATCCATCCTAATATTATCCACCCATCTACGCCTAGGTCTCTCCAGTGGTCTCCTTCTCTCCGGTTTCCCCAGCACCCCCATCTCCTTACCCATACGCGTCACATGCCCAGCCCATCTCATTCTTCTCGATTTTACCACACGGACAATATTGGGTGAGGAGTACAAATCATTTAGCTCCTCGTTATGCAGTCTCTTCCATTCCCTCGTTACCTGTCCATAATATACAAATAACCAATAAAATGCACTACAATGCTTATGATTATTTTATTCACAATGTTCTCACCAACACGTTTCGACCTCTATTGTGGTAATCTTCAGGGTGATATAATTACAAGAATATAAAGGTACAACGTGCTTAGCTCTGTGGTCACTCCATAAAATTAAAAATTATAACTTTATAATAATTTTATATTTTTATAACAATATATAATAATTTTTAATTGCTGTGGAGTGGCGACACAACGAACCATATGGTAACTTTGTATTCTTTTAATGATAACACCCTGAAGATGGCAGCAAGAAGCGGCTGAAACGTGTTGCTGAGAAAACTGTGATTTAAACGCATCATAAACACTGAGGTGCATTTTGTTGGTTATCAACATAACAGGTAACCATTGCTGGTCAACAGCTTGCTCGTTCACATCTGTCTGCCAGGCAAATCCAATACATTCAAGTGTCCAAAATGAGTCTGAATGTTACGGTTCATCCTGGCCACGCACGTGAATAGTAAGTGAAATGTGTGCTGGGAAGTAAAGTTCACCCTAGAACAGACCACGACGGCCCAGAGGGGAGTAGAGGTATAGCTCTACTCTTTCTTTAACCTCGGCGCTAGATGGGATGGGTGGTCAATGCCACGTCCCGCCCACTAACCCCCGAGAAAGACCCGGCACCCATTTTATAGGAGGGTGGGTGGGCTTCAAAGCCGGTCTGGACGGGTGCGCAAAATCTCGCCCCCCACCGGGATTCGATCCCCGGACCGTCCAGCCCATAGCGTAGTCGCTATACCGACTGAGCTATCCCGGCTCCCCTGTGTACTGGGAGGATCTACACGAACGCACAGCGACCCACTGAAGCTGCGACGGATACAAATCGTTACACTGGCTACGCAGTTCGTGGAAGGCGGACCACGCTGTGCCGAGCGTTACCATTTCCTAGCGAAATTCCTTAGCTGCTAATGCACTTACACAAGCCAACTGTCACTGCATTGCGGTTACTTTATTTAACACGACACATAAACAATCGACTGCCTGCGTATCGTTACAAACACCGACAACCGGTACGAACATAACAGCACTCGTGATTAAGAAGAGCAATCAGAAAAATGCCTTATATTTTATATCCTTATACTCTTCTTTGATAGGAACAACTATGACAATGAAGTCTTTGAACAACACTGCTTGCGGAAAACCTGAAGGAAAGATACCATTTGGAAGACCTAGATGTCGATGGGTGGATACGAGAATATTAAACCGGGCACCACGAATGGCTGCACCCCTTCCGCGGAAGCTGTCAGTAAGCGCAAGTAAATATAACATATTTTTAACTTTTCACCGTTGGTAAATAAAAAGCAAAGTTAAATATAACACAATTCCAACAAACAACCTGATTTAATAAACAACAATTTTGAAAATAATACAATCATGAAACATCATGCTTACAAAATAAGTCCAATTACTTTGGGCTGGCTTCATGGTAATATATATACATATATCCGTCCCTAAACAATAAAAGGACGGACTGCCTGTAACACACGGAGCCAGCACGGAACCCTTTGGCCGCGCCTGAGGATTCGCCGGAACAGAATTTTGCAGCCAGTCCTAAACGTAATTTTGAACATGTAAAATGCTCAGACGACCAAACCAGAGTGTCTTCTGCAAGACCACTTGCTGGCCCCGGGTGGGGCACAACAGGGGAGAGGAAGGGGGTAAACTGGTTTACACGACTCAAGTCCATAATCTCGTTCCTCGGGTCCTGTGCAAAGGGTTCGAGACTAAACAAGGCACAAGGCTGCGGAGAACTCACCAGATGAACAACAAAACCTTCATTCAATGGAGTGCCTTCGCCACATTTCGTCCGCTTATTACACCAAAGTTATGCAGTAGTAGTTAGTAGAACTTAAAATGTGACAACAATGCAGAAGGCGGTACTCGAAGCCGCATGCACAAGGCTACGTTTTCACTTCCGACATTACTTCGTCAACGTCGTAAGTACCCATGCATATGAGGGAGTTAGATTATTTCGCATTTGACACTTAAATCAACCTTCTAATTACGCGATACTGGGCTACCCTCTGCACGCTATGCAGATGACGCGATTACGAGAAGTGATACAAACTAAAAGAAAACATAAAACAACCAACTCCTAATCAAGCCAAGTTCGTTCAGTTAGGTTACTCAACGACATATCACGAAGCAAAGCCTGTTTAAATGCAATTATTATAATTTGGCTGCTGTTGTTTAAGTAGTAAAATATTTAGTGGACATTAAAAACAGCAATCAGCAAATGTACTGCGGAGGAGGTTAATCCAGCTCTTAGAGAAATGAACAACTATACGAGGGGCGGGGGGAGTGGGATTCAAACCGCTGGAACAGATGCGAAGTTAGAACAAACAAACTAAATGGGATGATAAACACGTAGAAACACGTGGAATTATCTCGCATGAGAACAGCACACATTGCTTGTTCATACAACAAGCTAATTACAAACTCACAACACAAATTCCTTGTCTTAGGTACTAGGATATGAACAGAACCATGGCGACACAGACAGCAACTACTGTGAACCGCACACAGCCTACATCTGAACCATTTTCAGCCTACTTCGCGTAGGGAAAATGGGCCACCTGCTTAGTGTTTGCGTGTGTGTGTCTGCAGGTGACATGCTTTCAGTTCCGATCTACGGGACCCACTGTACCGAAATTCTGACAGAACTTCATGACGATGGGAGGCATCCAAATTTTGTTGGATCTTTCAGTTGTGCATATTCAGTCATAACACCAGGATGGCCGCAAAAAATTATGAGATGGGAGTTAACACAGAGGCCTGAAATATCGCAACACAATCGATGGCAATAAACGTGAAATATTTTTAAGATATCTTTTGTTGAATGTTACGCAAGAACACGACGGATGGCAAGAACTGTGTAACTTCCGGTCTTACCTTAAGGTTGTGGACCGGGTAGCTCAGTCGGTATAGCGATTGAACTACGGGCTAGACGGTCAGGGGATCGAATCCCGGTGGGGAAGATATTTTCCGCACCTGTCCAGACAGGCCCTGGGGCCCAGCCAGCCTCCTGTACAATGGGTACTGGTTCTTTCCCGGGGGTAAAGAGCGGCCGGGGCGTGACGCTGACCCCTCAACCCATTCTAGTGCCGTGGTCAAGAAAGAGTAGAGCTATACCTCTACTCCCCCTATGGGCCGTGCGGCCTGTACAGGACTTCAGAGCCTGTACAGGGGTGCAATTTACCTTTACCCTTACCTTAACGTTAGACATCCCGCTGAGTTGTGTGAATTCTCTCCCCCCCCCCGTTTTGTTTTTACTGGTGCCAGAAGACAGCTTTTATATGAGTCGAAACATGTGGCATGAACGACAAAATATTCTTAAAATCCCAGATGAAATCTGCAGTCACAATTCTATTCATATAATTATTCCAGTTTTACGACCACAACGTAACATTTGGAGCTATGGAGGCAGAAGCTGGCACAGGGGTAAATCGGACACACACTTTAATATTTAATGTTTTGCTGACCGTGTATCGTGATATATCCGTACAATAAGAACCAACAGGATGCAATATTTACTTTCAATTTATTTCAATAATTAACTTCTACGTGTTTCGAGCAGGCTTACAAATTTAAACAATTCCATTATTTTCAGCACGATACATACCAGTTGCTGTATATATACAGTAGTACCTCCTGATGACGAGCAGTAAGCCTGCTCGAAACATGTAGAGGTTAATTACTGAAATAAATTGAACGTAAATAGAAGGTGAAGATAGAAAACCAATAAGATGCAACTAATGAAACAAAGCTCACGACGCAGCTCCACAAGAACCACAGTCAACCACAGCCTACACACCCAGGCAGAACACCGCATGCAGTAGGACACGGTCTTATTCTCGTGATGATGGGCATAATGATGCCCGAAACATGTTGAGACAGAAAGTTTGATAATAAGCATCGAATTAGTTGCATCTTGTTGGTTCTCTATCTGCACCTTACGTTCACGATGTACGGTCACAAGAACCTAAAACTTGAAAGTAAATAGTGCATCCTGTTGGTTCTTACTGTACGGACACACTTGCATGTTCGGCACGAAACGTCTTGCGTACACAAGCAGCCATAAAGCCATAAGATTTCAGGTTCCGATGCGAAGGCCTCACCTGTAAGTACGGCAATGGTGCCAGCCACTCAAATTACGTCCAACAAACTTAATGCGGACAAAATCTTGAAAGTCTTCCGCTCTTCCCAACGGAAAGCAATGTCAGTAATCAGTAACAATAACCTCGAATACACTGATTAAATTATTTGTGTTTTTTTTTTCTGTACATGAGGTGTTCTTTGGAGGACATATTACATAGAAGGTCCCAATAATTTTATTTACAAATGTAAAATGTTAAATTTGATGTTTGTGTCATCGTGCATCATTGATATAATAATATAAACAGCCAACCAGATGCAACAATGATAATTTTATTATTGATTTTGAGCCCTCGCGGTCGCCACCCGGTGAGGGGTGAAGCCACTTGATGACAATAACGGGGGCTCGGCACTACTGTATTCCCCGTCAACTGTTTGGGCGGTCGGGCTCCGTAACGATGAACTCTTGTGGGGCAGTGTAAGTGAAAGAGCCACACGATACACATCCACGTAATACAGCGATAACAAATAATATACAAATATATTCTGGATGGAATAGAAATACATACATGAACTGAATAACTAACAAACACGACGTTTACAAAAGCAAATAGTATCAGCCTAAACAGATGGCTATTATGTACTCGCTAGGCTCTTGCGTAACATTACGATGCACAACACGCATCAACAGACCTAGCCCACAATATCAAACTACAACATAAGCTTCGCGACAAACAATGTTACGTTAAGTTCAGATTGCTGTCTGTCTCTCTTTACAGAGTCACCGTCATTCAAACTGAAACAATGCTTTACGTGCAGTATCGTACAACATAACACAGGCCCGTACATACTATCAGTGCAACTTGCACTCAAAATCACAGACACAGAAAATAGTAACAAAATTTAAAGGGAACAGTAATGAAACAAAAGATTCATTCTACCTTCTCCCTGACCACCGGGCCGACGTCGAGTATGACCCCAAACAGCCTAAACGACATTTTGAAATACACCAAGCCAAAACTTTATTTTTAACTTACGGTCATACACGTACTTGATCTCGGTCCCGTGGCAGCGTAGATAACTCGGCAAGGTAGGTCCCTCTCGGCTGACCAGTCTCTTCCAACGTCGTCTCCCCAAAAGGCAAGTATGAGAGTGAGAGTTCGGGCTTCAATCACCCCACAAGAAGACTCTCAAGAAACGCCCCCAACCCTTTCACCTTCCCACGGCAGCCAATCCACGGACGATAATCTTGGGAAGGTAGTGACGGGACAGAGAGCTCTAGAAACTTTGCTTCAGCATAGAGACGGCCTAGAGCCGAGCCGAGCCTGGCGGGCACGGCTCAGTTTCAATCAGCTCAACATGTTTCGGGCGATAATTTCGTCCATCCTTAGGAGCACTAGACTGTGTTTACAGCTTGTGCTATAAAGCATCGTCGGTGCATTATACCACAAGCTGTAAACACAGTCTAGTGCTCCTGAGGATGGGCGAAATTATCGCCCGAAACATGCTGAGCTGATTGAAATCGTTAATAAAATTATTATTGTTGAATCTAGGTGGTTGTTTATATTATCGTAAAATGTTAAGTTTTAAATAAAAGTTCGAAATCTACGTTAAAATATAGGATATTGATAAAAATGTAACTTAACACATTTATCGCTGCAGCCAATAAACGTCCGTGACTCCACTGGGACTCAATCGTGTGTCCAATTATACGGGTGGACGCATTTCTAAACCAGCACGTAACAACACTCTGCTATAAACTGGAACCAGCCAACTTCGTGCGACAAAAATGACACGGAAGACAAATCGCATATCTGACATTATTACCCCTTCATCACCAGTACACCGATGACAAAACTACGAACTAATGAGGTGGGCGCAACAATCATGTCAGAAATCGAAACAGGTAATACAGTCGTACGGCCAAACGGATGAAGGAAGCCCGCTCTCATGCGGCTCAAGAGAATAAATTTTGTTCCACGCATAAGTAACAGAACTTGAGAATTAACAATTTAGAACTCCAACCTACGCGAAAGTGTTTGAAACCGGAGCTCATATAAGAGCTCAAAAGATTCACAGCAAGAAAACGTAATTATTATGCAGGTTTGAAAGTTAATAACATACAGCTGCCAAAGGCCTTGTACAGTAGATTAAAATAGAAACCAACGAAAAGTAAATAAAAGTTTGTGAACGAATAGTAATATTAAAATTTCGAAAGACAGAATCGTTATCCTCTCTACAAGTCGTACATGTACCACAATAAGCACACCGCTTCACTGGGCCATGGGTTAAAGCGTACTCGAGATATGAACCTACATCTGACAACGTGTACAGCTGAACGCGAGATCTACTTACGAAATTTACAAGAACCCCCAAAGCTGTGCTGCCACATAGACATCGATGATGCACTACTAAGTCCCACGTTAATGCAGGTCTACACTCCGTAGAACGGACGACATCAATTAGTGCGCAACAGCCAACGTGCAGTACTCACTTCCGCCTTTAACCCCCCCCCCCCCCTCTTCTAAAACGGTCCGTTTTAAAACATTTAAAACAACACAAACAAAAAACAACAAACCCCCCCCCGCACAAAAAAACATCTTGAGAAGCCAACAGTCCCCCAGCTATTCAACTTCTTCA
>Ga0123352_10014473_pt1 | contig 12561 bp, 7 predicted proteins | sample TergutLab28metaG_FD_89700 | JGI IMG/M metagenome (GOLD analysis project Ga0123352, IMG submission 89700) | Labiotermes labralis P1 segment gut microbial communities from Petit-Saut dam, French Guiana - Lab288 P1 | ecosystem: Host-associated > Arthropoda: Insects > Digestive system > Gut ... | reverse complement strand
TGTTAATAAAAATTTTTTTCGTTTTTTTTTTTCATTTTTTTTTATTTTTAATCAAATTTTTCAAAAGTTCTTCCACAAAATTTTTACCCCCCCCTCGTTCCCCCCCCCCCCCCATTTGTTGTTACCAAACTTTGTAATTACCCTGCATTTGTGTTTATCAAGGGACAGTTACAGACACACTGCTGTGATGGAATTAATATTTTTAGATACTGTATTCATGCTTTCTATTACATTGTACTTGTATTAATATTAGACCAGCCCCTAAAACACACATAATATAAAATACTTCATCTTGTGCCTAAACACAGTGCACATGAAGTTCAGTAAGTTTAGAAGAGGTAAAGAACCACTTCTCCTTAACCTCATCGTTAGGTAGGAATGGGTCAGCTTCATTTCTGCCTTGCTTCCAAGTATTCTCATCACCCTTTTGACAGGTAACTAGTTGGGCCTAGGAGCTAGTACAGATTAGGATCCATGCTCATACTGGGAAATAAACTCTGTAGCAAGTGATTCTAATGAATGAGCCATCCTATCTCATGAAGTAATATTACTTCACTGAAATTCCTTTGGTTTTTGGAAGTTCTAAATAATACATATATCAGTATGTTTCAAAAATACATACACCGCTTACCAACTAAAGACTAGACACTGTTGACTGGGTAACTTGCATTAAAAAAATAAATCAATCACCAGTATTCAAACACTAACTGTGCAGTGCTCATAACCTTGTTTCCATTACAAGCACAGTGGTCATAAAATAAACCATGGTTTTCGCTGTATAGAATAACCAGTCCAGTTTCACATTTTGTTTTTCGGTTCCTTGCAGTAATTGACAAGCTTAGTACCTAATTAGGGGAAAACAACCAATACTATGTTTTGGGCTGAAGTCAATTACACCATTACTACTTTGTGCATCTGCATGACCATTCCATAACACACGGAATGTTCCTTCGGTCACTGAATAAGCTTCTACATACATATTGTTATCTTCATCAGTGGAGAATGAGTAAATGGTATCATGAACAAGACAAGTGTTGGATGTGTTGTGCAGAAAGTAGCCAAGAGACTCAAATCTTGAAGTCTGGCCATCAACATCAGCAACACCAAACTTCGGAGAAAACCGAACAAGTTCTCTGGAATATGTACCTGAAAGGAACACATTTCACTGCGTGTAAAACTTCTGTATCAGAATTATATAGGCAGGAATGCAAAGTAATGCATGCAGGCACATTCCAAAATTCAGGTTCAGTTCCTCAAAGACATTACTGTTTTGGAAACAATTTGTGATGTATTACTCATTTCAAAGGCCTGTAATCTGCAGTTTCTGTTGGGTCTCAGCTTCAGCACAGTACTGTGCCTCACTCTGACATGTACTCACCTACTTCATATGCTATTTTCCTGTGCAAGGGTATGCTGGCATCAGACTCTGGGACTAATGGAAGCCATTTACATTATACGACAATGACCAATTAAATGCGTATAAGAGCAGATGAAAAACTCACATGGTTTTACCAAACATGATACAAACACAAGGCGTTTCAGTTGCAAAGAAATAACCGTTTCCTTAGTATGTTACCCTTTCCACACACTTCATACAGTGGTTTGCAAACTCCTTGCAGATATTTACAGGGTTCTAGAGTTTTCCATACACAAAAAATTATGACATGCAATTACAGTCACATAATTCAATACCAGCTTGTTGCACTGTACTATTTATTGTTGTTAGTTCTCCAAACTGTTTTGGCCTGACTTAATAGACAAATAAATACTATACGTCAGTCAATAACACAACTTTTATTTTATATACAACGGTATATATGTCAGGGCGACATGTTTCGACCTAGTCGGTCATCCTCAGGCCCTCCAAGAAAACAGATCCAGTAGCTGGTTAGTTTATCCACATTGTGGGATCCGAAATGCTCACAAGTTTCAGTTACAAAAGCAAAAGTGTATAGGATGTATAAATTAAACTTGTTATGTGACGATTTTAACATAAAATTAGAGACTTTTCCAATATGGTAGAATATTAAAATCACTGTATAAAATATAATATAAAAAACTTTTATTTAGTTTAAAAATTCAAGCAAGGTATATGTTAAAAAGGTAGTATTTTGAAAACCACTCTCTATAAAAGATCGCTTTACTTTATAGTTTTCGGAATGGGAACTTTATGGGACATGTTTATTATTTGTCGATGATGTGAGGAGCTGATGATCTTCCTCTTTGATGGCGTGGAAGATTATCAGCTCACATCATCAACAAATAATAAACATGCACCATAAAGTTCACATTTTAATATTCTACCATATCAGACAAGTCTCTAATTTTACGTTAAAATCGTCACATAACAAGCTTAATTTATACAACCTATACACTTTTGCTTTTGTAACTGAAACTTGTGAGCATTTCGGATCCCACAATGCAGATAAACTAACCAGCTACTGGATCTCTTTTCTTGGAGGGCCTGAGGATGACCGACTAGGTCGAAACATGTCGCCCTGACATATATACCATTGTATATAAAATAAAAGTTGTGTTATTGACTGACTTACAGTATTTATTTGTACGTTATAACACTTCAGGATGGAAAACTTTAAAAAAAAAAAAAACCTTAATAGGCCATACTCAGGCAGTCTGCTATAGCATATGCAGCGTTGGTTTCAATTTAAGATATTAGAGTTCTCACATATAATTAAAATTGATGTAGTAAATTACGGTTAAAATACAATTAAGTTACAATTAGTACAGTATATAATACAGTATAAAATTATCAAATTCTAAAATTAGTGTCTACACGTCTATATTTTGGTCTTCCTTTGCATGTAGCAAGTTTTGAAATCTGTGAATATGGAAGATAAACTTTGATTAGAACTTGGTATGTGAAACAGAAGGAGAATAAGAAAGATTTGGTCAAGTGGATATCGTAATACCAGATGTTCGGTGTGTAGTGTAGACGCTATGAACAAGTACACTATACTAAGTAGAAATGCAAATGGGGTGGGTCAATATGTGGTTTACATGCATGCACATAGGGTTGAAGTGTCGCATAATATATCATATAGCAGATTTAATTTACCTTGTTTCTGTTCCTCGATTAATAAATTTGCTGTTGATAATTTTATATAGAGTATGATTCCCAGCAATTCATGCGTGTTCCTTGTTGTGTGGTCATTATTCGGTTCACAGTATCTTGCATAGCTCCAGATTGGTGTCGGCGGTTAATATGCTTAGCATATGCAGACTGAGGATTGTTGTTTTTTATGTTATTTAATATGCTCATGATATCTTAATTTCAAATTTCTTCCAGTTTGTCTGACATGTCGTATTACAGGTAAGACACTTAAAGTTGTAAATACCACATTGAAGGTACTAGTCTTTTTTCTCTTGTTGGGTTGGGAGTAAATTACATATTGTATTGTTTGTTCAAAATGTGATTTTTAGGTCTGTATTTTTTAAGAGATTTACTGGTATTTGTTTACCTAAAATAAAGAAAGTAGAGCATTGAAAAAACAATTAGTAGAGGTGTTCAGTTCTTCCCCTGTTATGAAGAAAATTGAGAAAAATCTAATTTATGTGTGTGTGTGTGTGGGGATGACCAGGTTACTGTGATGTCTGCAAAGAAGTGTTGGTACATACAGATCGCATACAGCAAAATTCATTTCATACGATGTCTGATAATACAGAAATCCTTATAATCTGGCACTTGAGAGTAGTCTCAAGACCGGAAGTTTACTTTATAGCAGAGAAAAAAAGCTTCATTAATGAAACAGGCATTTTAAAAAAACTGCATCAATGAAAGAGTCTTATCTCAGGGACATGTGGTGGTATCTCCTGGTCCATCCACTTCTTCAGCTAGTAATACACCAGAAAACATAAATGAGGACCTCGATGACCTGAACCAGCATAGGAAGGAGATATCCAAACGAATTCTACTCTGTTTACCTGCACAGCCCAAGTATAGGAGCAGTAAGAAAATATTACCTGTGAAAATGTAGGTCAATATAGGTACCGTCTGACAATCCGGAATATTTGATGATTTGGCACCTGTTCAGTCCCATGCCAGTTGAATTAATGGAATTTTGATGCCCTCTGATTTTTAATACTCAGTTTATAGAAGAACAATGCAAAATAAAAGATTAAAACATACCAGTGAGATATATCCATTCACCATGTGGCATGGCACAATTGAACACCGTGTTTGATGGAAGTGCTGCTTCTGGAATTATGAACCAGTTATCAGAACTTGGATGATAGAAACAGACTTGTGGTCCAAATACAAATATCTGCTCCTTGTATGTACAGCAAGCTGCAGAGTATAGGTTATGAGGCAGTGATGCACAACGGCTCCAGCATCCTAAACATAAAGATTTTTCATATTCATCTAAGAAACCGTCTGGCCATAACACTAGGAAACTTGAGGATTCAAATCTTCTCACATATGATGCCATAAGGAGTGGTATATAGTTACTGATGTCTGGGGCAGCTTATTGCCTAGAGGGCATTCCATGCTTCTTGGACTATGTTGAAGATGGAAGTCAGCAAGCTGCTCTGAAACATCCTTAACTGTTTACTAATCTACATGGCAACAGATTTCAGACAACTTGAATTATCACCACCACCACTGTGAGAATATCAAATCTCACACTGGGACATTTAATACAGTGATGTGTTCATATCTTTAATCATTTAGCTGTGTCAGTGTGGTTATAGGCTGGATCATTAGGGTGCAATTCCTGGAAGCAGGAGAGTGAATTCTCTCTTTATCACCACTTCCAGGCTGGTTTTGGTGCCTACATGACCCGTTATCTGCTTTGTACTGGGATCTCTTCCCATCGGCACAGTAGCTGGTTCATGACCCAACCCTGCTGAGGAGCTGGAGGTCAGCACTTCGAAACTACTATGAAAAAAGATAGGCTGACCTGCAGGTGAAGTACGGATTCTAAATTCCCAACAAATGAAGGATTTGTATGCAGTGAAGTCAAGCAACTTGCACTTTAAATGTAGTTTTGAATTGACATAATTTTATGCTAATACATGCTCCCTTATGCAAGTATGCTCTTATTACATCAATATTTATCAAAGCATGGACTGCCCAACAATTTTTGTAGGGAGCTCAAATAACAAATTTCAGCAATATCTGTCCAGCGGGTTAAACATGTGTATGGCCAAACAATATACCCGCTGTATTCAGTTCATGTTAACCCCTCTAAAACAGAAATCTGCCTTCACTGGAAAAATTCTCTGGTCCTAAAAATAGAGAACACAATACCTTCTAAGACAAACAGACTGAAAACAGTGTGTCTGAATTTTGTGTCCATACATTTCTGTTCTATATATGTTTCTTCAGATTTGTCAGAGAAGGGACATTCATGTTACAAATGGGGAAGAATTAAGACCTATTATTGGAAAATAGTACAAATACTTGACTAGATCAACTGCTACAGAAGAAAATAAAAGTCCCAGTCATTTTATATACACCGAGGATCAAACCTTATATTATATTCATTTAAAATGAGGTGCATCACATAACAACACTTTTTCATTCTTTCTTCATAGCATGTTGCTTATAGTCTTGGATGCACAACAGCATACTGCATATAAGTCTAATTGGTGACTTCCATTTACTGTTCCTCAATTTAATTGTTTTCCCTCTTTAAAAACATTCAGTTTCAGCGATCCCAACTTCAACATATCCCTCAGTTTAGTGTTACAATCCACTGCTCCTCAAAGGTGAAGCTCACCTTATAACCTGCCATGAAGACACAAAGGGGGTGCAGAGGTATAGCCTTACTCTGTTTCTAATCTTGGCACTACATGAGGGGTGGATGGTTAATGTCACACCTCAACCATTTTACCCTCAGGAATAACCTGGTACCCTCTTTAGTCTCAGCATTAGACGGGGGTTGGTGGTTAATGTCATGCCCTGGGTGCTTTACACCCAGGAATGACCTTGCACCCATTGTATAGGAGGCTAGGTGGACCATAGGGCTGCTCTGGAAAGGTCCGTAGGATCTTGCCCCACAAGGATTCCCAGGCTGTCTAGCCAGTAGTGAGTCTCTATACCAACTATGCTATCCCAGCCCATCCATTGGTCCCCATAAAAACCTTAAATGGGCATTTCAGTGTAATTCTTTTTGTAGAAAACTGACACTTACTTGACCCTATGTGGTACTTCTCAACAGAACCCATTATAACACGGTGCCGACCAAAGCCACCAATGATATAAATGTAGCCACCTAGGCAGCAGACCGAATGATGTCTCCGTGGAGAAGATATGCTGCAACACCACACAGATAATATGAAAGCTTCCTGTGTACTAAGAATGTGGAAGGCACTTTTCCGCAATGAAAATTTCTGCGGAGAAACCACAAGGAAAGACTATTAAATAACGAGGCTAGTTTCAAAACAGCATTTATTTATGAAACTATTACATCTAAGAGTAATTTTAATCAGAAGCTACACACTGTTCTACCTAAGCATGCAGGCCTGGAAGCATTCCCTGAAACCATTTTGTGATTGTACTTTATGGCACTCTGTCATCTGCTTGATACAACTCATATAAAACATTATAACTTGACACTATACTAAGCTGGCAAGCAAATGAGGAAAATTTCAGTAATAGTTTGGTAATCAACAGTCAAGATCAGGAACTGCATGCAGTCTTGTTCTTTAATGGCCAAGCAGCATTAAGTATAGTGTTACATCTTATGCCTTAATACAGCATCATGAAATAAATGCTAAATCATCCTTTAAAACTATGTTTCAGTTCAAGAATTTAGGAACAATAATAAATAACAATGAAATCAAGAGCAGAAATAACTTGGGAAATGTGTGTTCTCCAAAAGAACAATCACTGGGTTACTTAAGAGTAACTATACATACTATTTTGTGTGTGAAACCTGTGTCCTTCTACAATGCAGAATGAATGAAGGGTGTGAAGGAGAATGTCTGGACAGGGAATTTCTTGAACAATCAGTACTTACTGAGTCTTCCAAGCAGTTAGTGGGATGAAGATCAACATACTTTTGTTAACATAAACACACGTAACAATGAGTGGAGATAAAATATTCTATCTCCAAAAATGGTTGACCGAATTGCATGTAACTAATTATGTGGTAACGCAGTCTGTTCAAAAGTCACTCCAGTACCTTCACAGACTGTCTTTTCGTAACAAATATACAAATTTACAAAAGCTGAAAAGAAGGAAAGCTCAATGTTTGTCACATATCTTCATGTGCACTCCTTTCATAGTATGACAACTAGACAGTGAATAATTTTTGGACACACAAGTCTTGGCATCCCACAAGTTACGGTTTCAACAGCTGAATGCATAAGATGGCCGCCAACCCTGTACATTTTGACATAACGCCACAAGAAAATTTCATGTTCCTGAACACGAAGTGGGCAGGTTTCAACTCTCCATTCATTGCTCAAGAAACCTGATGCTAAGTGCATCACACTGTTCTTGTAATGAGACAGTACTCTGTTTTCCTGAAATCTTCCAAATCCATTGCCTTAACACTGGAAATACATAGTTCTCCGGCATATCACACCAGGTGAGTGTCAAATCTGGTGACTTCAGAAGCCTACTTGTCAGACCTCACCTCCCATCACTGACAAATATCATATGCCAATGTCAATCCACTTCCCATCTATGTATATTTCCCACACACTAGTCTAATATCTTGTCCTTCTCAGTCTTTAAATTGGCTACATTCCCAGAGATTTCACAATATATACCTACAACATGCAGGTGTATTTGATACTTTATTTTTGCCAACATAACCAATCATGTTTTTGTGCCCCAATTTTTTTAGTATCTACTGATATAACTAAATAAGGTTTTTCCCAATACTATCACTGTGTAACACCCATAACGGTAATGGCTCATTATGAGGTCCAATGGCAGTGCCTTGGTCTTAATAAGGATCACACAAACAAGTTAATGTGCTGATATTCTCTAAATATGTATATAGTACCTTGTTTCAAAATTCCACATCTCTCTGATTACATCATATTTCCAAATAGATTGCTGCCAGTTGCCATAACCTAGCAAATATTCACCACCAATCATGTACAGATCTTGCCCTGTAAAAAATATAAAGTAATCAAGTAATATTTCTAAAACAGAAATTAAATGCCATTCAATTTAAATTTACTTTGAGACATGTTTGCGAATCATTTCATAGTCTTGTTTTATCTTCAGTGTGTGTGTGAAAGAAATCAGCCCTGACTAATATCAAAACAACAGTAACAAATCTGTCAGTATACAAAAAATTATCTGAAGACAACTGAAACACTGTGCTTATATCATACGTGCTACAACAATGGGCAATGTACAACACAGCATTAGTTTACCAAATCAATCACTATCACAAACCTTCAGAGAATCATTTTGGAATCAAAATTTAGTTTTGTATTGACCTCCCTTTTTCTCACCAATTGTTAACATTTAAGGGCAGAAATGGGGAGAACATTACTGTGCTCCCAATCTCATTGTACTTGTATATAAGAAGGGCAATACAACAGATTGTAATAATTATAGAGGCATATCACTTTCGTCAGCTACATACAAAGTTTTATCCATTATCTTGCTGCCAAGGTTAACTATATACAGAGGAAATTAATGGGGATCATCAGTGTGGATTTCAATGCAACAGGTCATGTACTGATCATATATTCTGCATTTGTCAAATACTTGCAAAAAAAAAGGAATATGAGTACATGTAGTAGTGCATAAGCTATTTATATACTATGATTCAGTTAAGAGGGAGGTGCTGCATAATATTCTCATTAAGTTTGGTATCCCCCATGAAACTGGTACGGCTAATAAAAATATCTGAATGAAACCTATAGCAGAGTCCAGGTACGCCAGCATTTTCTGATATGTTTCCAATTTACAAATGGTTTGAAAAAAGATGCTTTATAACCATTGCTTTTCAGCTCTGCTTTAGAGTATGCCATTAGAAGGGTTCAGGTAAACCAGGATGGATTGAAATTAAATGGTTTATATTAGCTTTTGGTTTATGCTGATGATGTTAATATTTTGGGGAAGCGCGCATACTGTAAAGAAGAACACAGCAGCTCTAGTAGTTGCTGGTAAGGAGATTGGACTAGAAGTAAATGCTGACAAAACTAAGTACATGGTCATGTCTTGAGATCAGAATGCAGGATGAAATCACAATATAAACACTGAACACAGAACAACTCTAATGAACCCAAGTTCTAATCAGGAAGAAATTAAGAGCAGAGTGAAGTTAGGGAATGCTTGCTATCATTTGGTGCAAAATCTTTTGTTCTCAAATTTGCTAACTAAAAATACAAAGATTAAAATACACATAACTATAATTTTGCCTGGTGTTTTGTATGGGTCTGAAACTCAGTCACTCACACTGAGAGAGGAACATAGGCTGTGTGTGTCTCAGAATAGGTGCTGAGGAAAATACTTGGGCCTACGAAGGAAGAGGTAACAGGGAAGTGCAGGAAACTATATAATGAGGGGCTTACTCATCTGTACTCCTCACCAAATATTGCTCAGGTGATCAAATTAAGAAGAATGAGATAGGCGGGGCATGTAGCATATATGGGGGACATGAGAGGTGCACAGAAGGTTTGGTGGGGCAACCTGAGGGAAAGAGATCACTTGGAAGACCCAGACATAGATGGGAAGATAATATTAATATGAATCTTCAGGTAGTGGGATGGAGGGGCATGGACTGGATTGATCTGGATCAGGATAGGAACAGGTGGCGGGCTCATGTAAATGTGATAATGAACTTTCGGGTTGCATAAATTGGGGGGAATTTCCTGACTAGCTGATTACCAGTTAGTTTCTCAAGAAGGACTCTGTTCCATGGAGTAAGTAACGAAGGTGGGGAGCACATTATACAGATTCTTTTTATGTCAGAGGTTCTTCGTTCTATGTAACAAAAACACACACACACACTTCAAAGACATTTCTTTGTTATTATATGTGGTTCTTCTCCCCCTTATACACTTTCTGTGCTTGGTAGTCCATTACTATTTAGTTAGAGGTCCTGTCCCAGTTGTCTGCAATTTTCAAAACATCTACACCTGCTGCATCACATAACACTGCCAAAATTTTCACCCAGCAAATCTTTCAAGTGTTTTATGACTACCGCTCCCCAACTCTTTGAAAGAACACTAATATAATAATCATCAGTTCTAAGAATAGCTTTCAAACAACTTCTGTAACACAACTGGCATGAACAAATGAGTATCACAGTACATCCCAAAAAGTAGCCTCTACTTGCTCTTGGGTAGTTTACATTGTACGACCCTTACAGAGGCAGGCTTATTTCACACAGAAGGTGCTACAACGGACCATATTTAAAATGAGTTCTTGTATGATCAGTGAAGAAAACTGAATATACCATGAGAATGTCACAGGCAGGATAGTATGTGAAGGGGGCACTACAAGAGTAAACTTGGCAATGGCAAATCATAATTTCTTTTTTTTGCGTAGTATTGTTTTGCATGCACGAGAAGAATAAATATAACCTTCATCTAAAGAATTCTTCCATTCTTTACCACAGTGTTTCATGCAGGTATATACCTGTGCAAATAACCTTGTAACCTGTTGGTTCAACAGGTCCCTCATTGGCCTTTGACAAATGAAGGAATGGTACTGGGTGCTGTGTTTTCCCTTCTTGGAAGTAGATGAGGTATGGTTTACCAGCACCAGCTGTAACTTTTCCACCATTATTATCATCTGAATCTCTTCGTCGGAAACGCTGCTCTCTTCTATGACCAACTACACATGGAGACAGTGGAAGTGCACGTGATGGTCTTGACAGTAATTGTTTTGCAAACACAACAGTTGCAGCAGTGAAATGAACACGATCCCTTCCACGGATATCACTGCCTGATGGATCACTGGTTTTAACTTCGAACCCACCATCCTCTACAGGTGTTCCAGGGTCTTCCACAGAAGTACGGCAACAGCAACAGTTGTTTAAGACCTTAACTGTTTCATCATACATATGAACCTTCGATTTCTTAGAGACACACCTGCAGTGTTTGAATTTATTTTGTTCTGACACATATTTCTCTTCCTCATCCAGTAACATCTCTCCATCTGCTTCTAGAGAAATGGCTGTGGATTGAGTATGGATATCAGATTCAACAATCAAGAATACTTCTTCAGGGTTTTTTCCTTCCTTTATACATATGACACACTGCACAATCTGTATATATTTTGCATTCTCACTAATAACTGGGTATAAAAGCATAGTTTTAATATCTGACAGAGGAATGTCAGCAAACCGAATACATTCTAAAATCCTGAAAACATATTCTTTTCTTTCTTCTGGTTTATCTTGCAACCAAGAAAGACCAGCTTCAAACACTTCAAATTCTCCCTGCGTAACATTAAGCCCATCATTTCCAAGATATTTCTCTATGTAATCAATTGGAAGTTCAAGGAATGCATCAGTTTCTTTTGCTTGAGAAAATTCCCACAATGCCAGTGCTTGAGCCTTATGATGCAAAGTGATCAGATCTAATTCATCTGCAATAACCATTGTCTGGAGGCAGGTTGACACAGTAAGGCACTGATGAACAATCATTTCAACACAAATCTTCTGAATGGATTCAAACTGAAGCATACTTGAAGCCTGAAGTACTGACAGGATATCATCTGACTTCAAGATATCTACCTCTTTTCTGGTAATTGCCTGAAGAAGAATTTCCATTGCATCAGCATCCACACCCTGCAATACATACACTTTCTGTAAACAAAGATATGCAGCCACTACTACAGCAAAACTGTGCTGAAAGATTACTGGAACTAACACAAAAAACATTTCATTTTGTGAAAGTATTTAAATACTCTATTAACTCAAATATAAGATGAAACCTCGTGTCAGATTTCAGTGTGCTGGAAAATACCTACAGTAGCATCAGCTGGGTTTCCATGCCACTTAGTGTTTAATGCTTGATATTCTGGAATTAAGATCTCAATAGACTTGGGATATTAAGAGTATGACTGCAGTATTAAAGAGTTACCAATACATCATGAACTTGCTTCTCACTGCCAATATTTTCAGCACTACAAAAAGAGTTTTCTTCATTACCCCTCCCACAGCATATCATATTCCATAGGAATATTTTAAACCCTTTTTAAACTATTTAAAATCATGCTGATGGATTCTATTGAATCGCCATTCCAAGCAGTTTTAACCCACTGCCAAACCAGTGCTTCACAGATGGTCTTATGTTCCCTGCTTGCGTCAGTGGGCAGTACCCAGATATCAGCAATTCCTGTACATGTAGTGTGGTCAGTCTCTGAATGGTTTAACTATCACATCAACCTTTAACTGAGAGGTCATGCTTCCTGGTATGGTCACTATAACTGTGTTTAGATTAACAGTTGGAATTTTTACCTTCTGTTAAGTGACCCTTCGAAATATCTACACACCCCCCCCCCCCCCCCCCCCCCCACCAACACCCCACCACCCAACCCCCCTCCCCACCACCCACCCATCACCACCCAAAAAAAAAAAAAAAAAAAAAATTAATACAATATATAAACCCCTTACC
>Ga0123352_10014472_pt1 | contig 12561 bp, 7 predicted proteins | sample TergutLab28metaG_FD_89700 | JGI IMG/M metagenome (GOLD analysis project Ga0123352, IMG submission 89700) | Labiotermes labralis P1 segment gut microbial communities from Petit-Saut dam, French Guiana - Lab288 P1 | ecosystem: Host-associated > Arthropoda: Insects > Digestive system > Gut ... | reverse complement strand
GCTGTATTAATAAAATTCGACCTCCTGATGATAAGCACAGTGTTGCTCGAAACATGTAGAGGATTATAATAATAAACGTATTATATAACGTAATTGTGCATCAAGTTGGTCATTTACTCAGGAGTTGTACGAGGATGCACGGTCAGCAAAACATAAAAAAAGTACAGTTAGTTTTTGTGGCGGGATGTAAAGGGTCGTCAGTTCGTATGGTTTATATTTTTGTTCTGGATATACAAGTTACGACAGAAGATAACATCAGCACACAAAGGGCAGCTACAGAACATTCAACTATCAATTTCTATGTAGCGTGTGTCGGAAGATTCCAATGTAAAATGATGGACGTAGAATGTTTTCAACCGACAATTTGTAAACAGATTTTTATAATACAACTTAAAACAGCAGGTTTCGAGGAGCAAATATTGCTGCGTCAAAAAAAAGTCTTAGAGTAGGCAAAGAGTCAGAGAAAAGTTTTTGTAGAAACTCTTGACTGTCATACTTTATTAAGCAAAAACACGAACACTGACAAGTAGAAGGAAGACCTTCTGTTACACGTCCATACAAAAACTGGTGCACACACATAGACATACTCGTAAACCGTTACATATATGCCCGTGTTCACGTTTCGTCGCCAAAATACAGTGACAGTTTGTAATATAATAAGTTCAGCAATAAACGAGTAAACTGAAAGTGTGCTTAGAATAAGAGGAGGGTTACACTCGTTGTATGGAGCTGCCCTTCCATTCACTACGTCATCTGCACTTAAATTACGCGTACAAAACGAAAATTCTACCCGTTGCTTTTTAATGGTAAGAAAATTGGTCTTAAGCTGTCTGAAAAAAAAAATCACACACATAATCAGTGCGTTTCAGCACAAGATAAGCAGAAAATTAAATGAACCCATAATACATGAGCAATAAAGAATATCTGTAGATGAAATTACCCATTCAGTAGAGCTTTGGTTTGTATTCTTCCTTTACTTGAAAAGAATTCTCTACTTCGACGACGCGTAATTTGTCAACGTGGTACCTTCCACCAGTCATCCTACACCCCCCTCCCCCGCCACAATTCCTAATTCCAATCACAAGGCGAACAGCAGGACGAAATAAGCTGCCTGCAGCGCAACAACTACAACAACAACAACAAAAATAACAGTGGCTATGGCTATGAATAATTAGCGTAATATCTCTCTTAGAACAATTTTCAGGCACAACAGCAATTTCGCGGGCGAATGAATTTGGCGTCAACGCGCGATATACACAGTGGAATGGTCCTCGTCTACAGCAAGTGCTGACGCCGCTCTATAAATGGATATGAAAGGGTGCCGAGGGTCCCTCCTACGGAACATTGTGCAACTGTGCAGCTAGTATCAGAAAAAGAGGTCGGTGTACTCCGCTTGCAATGTAGGTTACATGTGATAATAAGGATATAAGAAACGAGCTTACTAAAAATGCGTTTTATCGCTTGTCAGCAACTACAGAAGGCATAGCATGAGGCAAAAAAAAAAGAAAAAGAAAAATACGCACCATAAAGGATTTTGTGCAAAAAGTGCTTAATTCCTTTCGTACATTTCTCGTGCTTCCTCTTGAGGGGTTATAGGACGCTGAAACTGGTAACTAAATTCCCTCTACTTTTTCTTTGCTTCAGTCGTATTGAGGACCAGAGGCACATGGTAAGGCACCATTCTAGCAGTTTCCCTGCGAGCACAGCCTCGTCACCCCAAATAGCGAATCGCTGGCTATTCGCTGTGACTTTTCCTGCTACTTTCCGCCTCCTCGCAACTTGGGAGCACGGCATACCATGGCGAGAAGAAGCATATCAGCTGTAATGACTGGTCAAGTCTGTAGCTACTTAATGACACTTTACGGGCTAAAAGCATCAAATATACAAACAATTATGTGTTTGTAGAGAATGTAGAACGAGGGGTCGTCGCCTGCTTTAACCCTAATCCCGCTAACGTGGAGAGTTTGGTGAGTTCCGAATAATGCTAACAAAGGGCAGATGGGATTTAACTTGGCGTTTATAGGGTTAAGATACTACCACAACTTTTTAATCTACTAGCTGAGAAAAACAGCGACTGTCCTCAATCAAGATAGTCAATTTACAAGAAAACCCGAAATTGAGACCAACAGATTACGAAGAAAATTGCGTTGTTCTGTGACAAATAAGATAGAACTCGCTTTATAACACCAGCCAAGTTACTTGTCAGTGACGTGACTGCCCCGGGACTGGGCGAGCGGGGTTAGACCCCTGCCTGGGAGAGGAATTTATCCTTTCACCACCACATCCAGACTACTGTGAGGTACATCCCATTTCCGATGATGAAAAGACAGAAGCGTGAAGCTGATCAGTCGCCTCAATTCAGTGCCGAGATTAAGAACTTGTGTGGCTTCATGTCCATTTCCACACCAGTCTTTGTGGCTACAAGATCTTCACTCGAAGTATTGTAAATCGCATGTCACCGAGTGCGGTCCTGAGGCACACGAGCCTGAAACAGGCCCGTATACATATTTTTCCTCCGATGTTGATACTTACTTGTCCTCAACTGTGCTGAACTCGACACTGCGAATAAAAAAGTGGGGAGAAGACTCCAACAGAGATAACAAATATGAGGAGTGAAAGTTGAGCAAAGTCCGTCCCCCTGATATAAATGTCGAAAAAGTAGACCTCTTGATAGCGGAGCTGCTTAGAAGCATACAGCAGACAAACTATGCAAGCAACTCATCGAACTGCAGCTCTTCCTCATCGACAAGGCCACAAATCTCTGGTTTAAACGAGCACATCCGAATGAAACAAAAACTTGCACTTCGCGCATGTGGGTTCGATATTTTGCCCACGTTCAACAAAACTGTGCTATTTAACATCCTAAGCGTTAAAGATTACTTATGTTACAATATATGTCAACATTTTATCGATTGCTTCAGATTAGACACGGCGACTAAAATTAACTTTTGTCTTGGAAACAAAGACTGCAGAAACGACGGAGTGTAAATTACCGTCATATAATGCATACAAGAGCTCCGCCTTTCACCAATAATCCTAGCACTCATCGGCATACGTTCAGATATTGACAGCAATATTAAATAAGGAAAGAAAAGGCTAATATTGTAAAAAAAAACTACAGCGTTACGGCTACATCTGGCAAGGAACGGAGTGCAGTTGGCCAGCGTCAGTTACCTGCTTCTTACATTCAGCTTTACTTAATCAGCCAGGGGCGTCTTGAACTTTATCTTGACCTCTCCTTTAAGATAGCGGAAACAAGAGAGCAAAAAACTCTAGTGACCCAGTTTTCGCTCCGCTGCAATGATAACTTCACACGGCTGTTGCATCACAGGTGGCGCATGCCATGTATATTATTTGCAGTATTTTCTCACTTCTGAGAAATGGAATGAGTAAACAAGAGCTTACTTGGAGCTCATATTGAACAACTTACAGACTCGTAGTTGTTATAGACTTTTTCAAAATATTAGGTCTATATATATTTCATTTACACTTCTTTTAAATTAGGATGCTTTCCATAGCTGGAACTGTATGACGTCTAATGACAGAACAATTAGTGATTAATTAATTTTAAGGGGCACAAGGGAAAATATTCGGTATTCATATGAGGTACCGTCCCATTACTTACTTGAAGGAACTGAGGAAATTCGAGAAAAATATCAACCGATATTTTCAGTATCTGGACCGAAGTTTGAATCAATAACCTCCCAGACAAGAAGCGCAATTTCTAGGCACTACCGTACGGACTCCTTCCTTTATTTAATGAATGGTAGACGGAAGGGCAACAAGATTCTGGACTGAAGAGTAGCAAAGATTATCCGAATTTAATGAGCTCTAAACTTAATCATAGGAGAAATTTTAATTGTTGAAGCCGATGACGTGTAGTGCGACATTACCTACTGTTGCGCTGTCCTACGTTCAGACGATAAAAATGCACTAAAAATGCTAGCACCTCCCACGACATTTCAACGTGTAGCGCATTACAATATGACAAGTTACTTCTTTCTTTTCCTAAAACACGTTCCAAACCAACGGCCTTTGTATTTCAGCAGATCATTGCTATAAATACATATCAATGGACACAATTCTCTCTCAGGACAACAGGCACGCAGATGTATTTCAGAGCCATTCTTCTACCTCCTCAGGAAGCAACCTGAGCCCCTACTCAGTCACGAATGCAACAGCAGTGAATACAGAACACAGGTGAAGGTTAACAGAAATAGGAATGGAAAATGCCACCAAAGCACAACTCTCTATTGGTCACACACGCTCGAGTAGAACATTCACAGACTATCCCAAGAGAGAATATCGAGGCATCATTGTAAAGATGGAAAACATCCGCAAGCATATATAAATGGACTTCTTGGAAGTATTCAACAACACTGCTTTCCTAATGATCTGATTGCTGGCCCTATTCATTTTCTGCTCTTAATGTTATATTTCGATACGAAAGTTGACGAAATAAAATCAGATGATGGGTTGCAGGATTGAACTTGGGAGATTATGATCACGTAATAATAATAATAATAATAATAATAATAATTTTGAGACACACTTTTCATTTACTGCAGATTCTCTGTTAAATATGCCATGTGTAATATAAACGTTCTGCACAGTCCCTTGTATGAAATCACTGACTTAGATAACACTCAGAACTAATTTAGAGAAACTTTTAAATTTGGCTTCATTCATAACAATTCGATATCCATGAATATGGCTGCTAAACGCAAGAGAAAAATTTTCGCACGTTTACGTTGTCGTTTTGTTGCTGTTCATTCTACAAAAGAAGAACATCTTCACACAAATGACTTACGTATCTCAAGAAAATCCATTGGAATTTCCAATTTAAAACCAGTACATGATGAGGCACTGGGTTCACGCCCACATCGCAAGGTCGTACTTCCGCCATGTTGTCATCACATTAATGATCATACGAAATTGTGTATAAATCTGTCCTTTGTTTCAAGGAGTATTACATAAGACAGCATAGAGGTCTCACGAGCAGGAAGGACAAGCAGGCTAAAAAAATCCTCGACACTGATTCAGTCTTAGGAAGTGCTGCTTGCAGGTCAGCGAATTTCTGCAGCCAGAGCCACGGCAGAACCAACACCCCTGCCAACAGATCAGGCTACTCACAACTGCCTCATGACGCACTACCAGCTTTCGAAATTCTAACCAGAAAATTCATTCGCCAATATCAGCCCTAGAAGACATAGATTTTCTAACAGACGACTCTTTCGAATTAATTACATCTCGTATTTAAAGTCAAATACTCTCTTCACCAGTATACATCACGTCGCGTAATGCGGATTCCTTCAGGATGGTGCAATGCGCCCAGTGCTTAAACACACACGCACACACACACACGCACACACACACACACGCACGCACGCATATACACACACACGCACGCATATACACACACGCACGCACGCATATACACACACGCACACACACACTACACACACACGCGCACGCATATACACACACACCACACACACACTTGCGCGCACACACACACACACGCAGGCGCGCACACACACACCACACACACGCGCGCGCGCGCGGGCGCGTGCAGAGTATAGTGCCTAGGCCACAGGTTAAATGTCCGAGAAATTGTGAATTCATTCCCGGCTGCGGTAAGAGATTTAGTTCTTCTCCAGAGCATCTAGACCGGCTCAGGGGCACATGCAGTTAACTGATCAATGGGTAAGGAGGCGCGTTCCTCAGGGGATTAAGTGACCAGAGCGTGAATGTAAGCACGCACCTCCAACTATCGCCAAGTTTAAGAATAAACGGCTCTATACCTTCAACTCCCCATATGCCTTGATAGCTTGCATATAGACTACTTTTCTTTGTAACAAGATATACAGTTTAGTTTTTCACTTTCCTCCGTCCACATGCACTTCTTACGAAGTGTAACAACTTGCATTATACAGCGTTTTATGCAATCACTTTCGCCTGCACTTCACTTCCGCAACGGATACAGCAAGACTTGTGTCCCGTGAGGTCCCCCACCCCCCCCCCCCAAACGCCCCTTGCACTACAACATTAACCAGCATCGCTAGGATTGGACTTTCGCCAGCTAAATTAATATATTTTCCAATATGCTTGAGGTCAAGTTACAGATTTCTGGGTCACACACAACTATATTAATAAAAGTGGTCTTCAACTTGACAATGGCATTAGCAGAAATGGAAAAATTGCAGCCAGCAGTATTGCTGTGTGCCGACCAACACAACGCTAACTTTCTCCTGCACGCCGTACGGTGCTCCAGGTTTCGTCGTTTCCTGGATATTCTAAAACTGCTCACGTATGTAGCGGAAACTTTCACTGACATGAACGAGGTACAGTCCGTTTTATGGAACTTGAAATGAGCATTAAAGGAATATCCTCGTCATCGGAAATTATGGGCATTTTCTCGAAAGTGTTTTCAAGTTGTCAAAATTCCAAAAGAGCGGAGCAGTACTTGCAGGGCAATTAACGAATTCGTAATTCCTTAAAATGTCCCTAACGATATCAAATAAAACACGATTCTGAGTGATAAAATTCAGTTTGAAGTGAAAGATTTTACCAGCGACACAGTTCATTTGTGAATACATTATGGTCCAGTTAAGTTTCGTGCCGAACAGATGAAAAATGAATGCAAAATCTTAGTCTTAAAGCCTGAAGTGAAGAGATCGCTTCAACGACTAGGCGTAGTTAGAAGCATTATATTAATTGTTCAAACAGTAGGAAGCGTAATGTGTGGATTGGATTTAATTGCATCAGGAAAGTGTTCTACAGCGGACGCTTTAGTACCTTAATGCACACCCAGGTTCATACAAGGGGGAAATTTCTGTGCCAGCTGACAGGATACAGGTTTGTCAAAAGAGATACTTGGTCTACGGAATTAGTTATGACATTCCATTCAGCCGACTTTTCCTAAAATAGCATAATAAAGCCCTAATTGTGTTATTGTATACGAAAATACTGACAGTTGTTTGGATATTGAAAATACAAGCGAAGTTTAACCTTTTGGCGCCGGAATTATTTTTCTAATTTTAGCACATCCTGTATGTCAAATGTGAATAATACAGCAATCAAGTACGTTAGAATTATGAAACAAACTGCATTTTTAAGAGAAAAAAACTGAGAGTATATACCATGTTTAAAATATTCAGTACCTATATTTGTTGAATAAATATATAAAATGCAACTTTAGAGGTAAGCGGTGCGGTACGACCACTATAGTTGACATTAGGCGTCAAAAGGTTAAAGTGTCTTCATGAACCCGGATAAATTCTCCAACTAAAGAACACAGAAGTCTGATGTGAAATAAAGGATAATGAGTGAAACCAAAAGCTAAGAGGCAAGACGGAAACGTGAAACTTATGAAGCTGGTGTGTTTGTGAATCCTCTGATGCACACGCTTCAGGGGATTCAACACCGCAGTCTAACTGCAGTTACTTGCACAAATATGCACTACGAAAAGGGTGGTTTAGAAAAGAGCTTTGAAAGGAATAAAATGCCCTGTTTTTATCGAAGAGTGTAATAGTATTTTGCAGACCCGTGTGTTGAAGACGTTTCGCCAGTTCCACCAAATTCCCAACCTCACAATCCGTCTCCCTGACACCAATATTAATATCACTCATTCATTTACATCTCAGTCTTCCCAAGTGGATGAGTTCCAAACTGTATTAACATCAGCCACCTCCTCTGTAATATAAATTCATCAGTCATGCATTTCATACGTTTACATCGTTTGGACAAAAACCTACAGGCGAAGTTAGGGAGAACCATATTTATGCGACAGTTTGACTACGTGGGACAAGTAGCACGAATGTGGGGAGGGGAGGGGATGGGGGAGAAAGAAGTAAAAAAATTGCAGTTGAACAGCCATTCGAGACCAAAGAATAGATTTACGATGATACCAAAACAGATCTTAGAGACAAGGGTGGCCAAAAATGTGAATTCGACTGGGCTGATTTTTATGGTGTAGTCCGACAGCATACTGTTTTACATAATAACGGAAACTTCGGATTGCGTAACATCAAGCGACTTCAGACCTTAAAAGAATAAATACCAACTGAATGACAGAATCCTTATGCCGTGTAGTTGGACTGTTACTGGTTACTTGATGGTAAGGGGCAATGTGTTACATTACGTTTCACCAAGGATCGACGCATTTTCGGATTGTATGACTCAAACGACCTCGGAAATGAACTGTGTACATCTGAGTGTGTGCCAGTTGTACAGGGTTTGCTTTCGCGGACGCGAGTATTTATAGCCTGCTGCAAATTACCTTCTTCACTCCAACTTACGACAGTAGTTAAACAGATGGTAGACATTTCCACGTGGCAGGGTTCCAGTATTTATAAGACCAATTAATTCTAAAATGTGTGCAGTGGAAACTTCAGAAATACTGAAGAGTACGAGGAAGTGCAAAGGAATTGACAAAGAAAAAGGAAAGAAAAGTTTTGAGACATGCGTCCTTAGTTCAAGAGCAGTGTGTTCACTGGAGGTGATGCCAGCATAAGGGACACATGACACAGTACTGTATGTACTTGACGCCACAAAATAATCTGCCTCAGTCCTAGTGTTAAAGACAATGTTACATGCTGCAGGTCTGAAACTTCATCAGATGCAAATTTATTAACGCACTCGCTACTGATCTGAGTAACACAGCAACTACAAGGTAAATTAGGACTACAGTTCTTGGCACAGCAGCAGCAAACATGGCCAACTGCGCCACTCTATTCGTTGCTTGCACATTTCAAATAAACGAGTTCAAGTGCGCATACGGAAAAAAAAACTTCAGAGAAGTATTGTATGTTAGAACGTTTCTTACTTTAAACAATGTATCTATCCGGCTCAGACTAAAGCCCTGCCTAGGGCTGAGATTCGTGTAAACGTGGGATTGCAATGGATTGATGTGAATGACGATGAAATTCAAGCGACAATTTTACGTTTTTGCCCCCAAACAAAGATTCCAGCAGAATTCACTGATAGAGAGATATTTTGAGATGAAATATTTAGATGGACTAAAAAAGGGCTTAGCCCTTCTAGTGTGATTTCGTTCTATATACTTTCTGCAAAAGAAACCCTTCACAAATGCACAAAAGTCAACACTTGCCTTCATACCTCGCAGTGTATATATTCTGTATCCATGGAACATAGACCCAACATCCTTTACTATGAAATAAAGTGAAATGACAACTTTTTGAAACTAGGTAATTTTATTGATGTATTCTTAGCTCGACATGTTTCGGGTACATACGCCCATCATCAGGAGCATTAGATGTTGAGTTGCAATATATGGTTTTCTGCACGGAGTTTTTGGATGGGTGGTGGTTCTGAGAGCCGCTGCGTAGGTCGTGTGTACGGTGCGGATCGTGCCGTGCCGTGCCGCACCATACACACGACCTACGCAGCGGCTCTCAAGACCACCACCCATTCAAAAATTCGGTGCAGAAAACCATATGCTGCAACTCAATATCTAATGCTCCTGATGATGGGTGTATGTACCCGAAACATGTCGAGCCAAGAATACATCAATAAAGTTACCTAGTTGCATCAAGTTAGCATTTCACTTTATTTCATGAGGAAGATGCACGCTCAAACAACCCTCAAGCATCCTTTACTATCATTTACCTGTACTACGAGGCACACTTCTCAAAAGCTATCTAGAAGGTTTCCGGAAGGCTAAGTGAAGCTGAAAAATATTCAGGACGAAAAATCAATTCTTAAATCGACTTCAATCTATGTGATTTTAATTACTTAACGACAAACTCGTTAATGTATTCATGACGTCTATTGTAACTAATCAGCTATTATTAACTGAGTTGCCAATCAGCGGTAGGGCTAAGTATTTAATACATTAAAACTACCTTGCTAACGCATCTGGTTAAGCAAGATGTGCACATCACACAGTATCAGTGCAGTACGATTTCCAAGAAGTTATCAAAACAAACAAGACTGGAAATGGTGGGCTAGACAGTGCCGTTGATAAAAATCCCAGTGACCTTCTTTGCGGTTTAGCAAGTGCGCTTGTGGTCTGCTAGCCAACTTATCGCGTTTAGCAAAGTAGGGTGTAATGTGGGTCAATAAGATTGAGAATCAAAACTGAACAACATCTTTGAGCGAAGTCTCACACAACAACTTTTTAAAAAATATGTCAAACGGTTCAGGTGCTGATAATGGATCAGTGCAAGATTAAACAACATATTCAAATTCTCCAAAGCAACGGTTTGTTTTCGGAAAGGAACAACAACGACCATGAGAACATTGCAACAATTATCGTGCCTCTGGACACGAATAAATTAGGAGCGGGTTTCTAGTGTAACTGAAGAGTAGTAACTACCACTGAGTTCAAAAATCTTCCACCTTACTCTTTTCTATGCACTAACATAAACGTTACCAGATGTAGAACTGTAACCGTAACGTCATTTTCATACAGGTTTTAACCTGGCCTTCCACCATAACATGTATGAGCTCGGAGTGTTGAAAAGCGTATTTATTCTGAAGAGAGGCGCGGCATTATGTAGAAGAAAATCACATAACGAGCAGCTACAGAATATGTATTCTTCAGCATATACTGTTCAGTAAAAAAGTTCACCCTAGCATAGGCCATGAAAGCCAAGATCGGGAGTAGAAATACAGCTCTACTCTTTCTTTAACATCGGCGCTAGATGGGATGAGTGGTCAACGCCACGCCCCGTCCGCTTTAACCCCGGAAAAAATCTGGTCCCCATTGTATAGGAGGCTGGATGGGCCCCAGGGCCGGTCTGGACCGGTGCGGAGAATCTCGCCCTTACTGGGATTCGATCCCCGGACCGTCCAGCCCGTAGCGAGTCGCTATACCGACTGAGCTATCCCGGCCCTCGACATTGCCTTCAGTAACAAAGAATAATATGATGGGCGAAGCATGTCGCACGTACAGGTCGGTAAAAGCATACAAAGGTTAAGGATGAGACCTAGACGTAGAAAAAAGGATAATATTAAAATTTGTCTTAAAATGTGTTTGCATGTAAACTGCTTTTCAGCAGCTCCGGGCAAGGTTCAGTGGCTTGTTTTCTTGAACACTTCAATAAACCTTTGGTTTCCATAAAACGCGGGGATATTTTGACCACATGAGTGACTATCAATTTATCAAGAAATACCCCGATCCACGGAATTAGCGTTCCTGTGCGCATACTCCAGAAATGACGTTTCAACATACGTGTGCATTTTATTGTTCAAAACTAAAGGCACCATTAAAATATAAAACCCTTCGTAAGAGATAAAGCCAAAATTTTACACAGCAAGTGACGTCATTGAGCAGCACTTTCATTAGTGCTGTGGGATCTGCACTTGTCTCACGCACAACGGATAGTAGCGAAGCGTGCCTTGCGAAATGCGTTCCTAATTCGCACGCGGCAGTTTGACGGAAATGTCTCGCACGAAGACTCGGACTGGGGGAGGGAGAGATCCCCACTACTGACCTCAATTCGTCGCGGCGCCCGTATATTTATCTGACTCACTCTCAGTGCCATATACTGAGCGATAAGTTTACTGTCCCTCTCAATAAAAGCAAACACTAACCACGTGGTTCTCAGAAACTGTGTTTCCCACCTAACACTGTCAAATAAGGTGGATGTGCACAGAATAACAAGCAATTAATATCAAATTAAGAAAACTGGTAAATGATATTCAATATAACCAATACTTGATTGAATTCATACGTTTCGGGGTAGTTCTTATTCTTGAGAACACAGAAATGAACTTTCGGGTTCCACAAAGGGCAAGGAATTTCTTAAGAATCTCCTCACCAGCTGAACCACAACCGGATCCTCAATAAGATGTCTGCTTCATAGATTTCATCACTGAATCCATTTTTTACCATGGCGCCACAGTCCTAGTGGGCAAAGACCTCCTCATTGTCGAGGATTCATAATCACACTCAGTAGGATTCCTATGGACTAGTGACCAGCCCGACGCAGAAACCTTTACCTGGCAAACACAACACTCACAACAGACAGACATCCATGCCCCCGGCGGTATTCGAAACCACGCCACCAAGCGAGCGGGCGCAGACCCACGCCTTTGACCGCACGGCCACTGGGATCGGCACTGAATCAATTGGCCGCCTGATATTCGGTGAAAAGTACGTATTACCTAGGCCTTTAGTAATTTTCTCAATTTCCTATTGCTCCCTCCCCCCTTCGGCACAAATATTACATTTCTTTGAGTATTCTGTTCTCCAGCTATTGTCATAATTCAAACCCGTATATAACGACAGGAAAAACTGTAGTTTTATTAGTTTATATTAATCCTTATACTTCCTAACAGTATACGGAAGGATGAAAGATTGTAAATTGCGTGGCAGCAAGTAGGAAGGCAACAGTTAGATGAACAGCGCTTTCGACAATGCACACATAACATGCCAATGTTAAAATACATAATAAAGGTAAAGCTGTACCATTACAGGCCTGGACAGGCCCAGAGGGTTCCAGGAAGTTAAGGCTCCCAGATTTCGTGACAACGGCACAGGATGGTGGTAAGGTTGTCAGCCTTAGGCACCGGCCGCCTTTACCCCCAGGAAAT
>Ga0123352_10014471_pt1 | contig 12561 bp, 7 predicted proteins | sample TergutLab28metaG_FD_89700 | JGI IMG/M metagenome (GOLD analysis project Ga0123352, IMG submission 89700) | Labiotermes labralis P1 segment gut microbial communities from Petit-Saut dam, French Guiana - Lab288 P1 | ecosystem: Host-associated > Arthropoda: Insects > Digestive system > Gut ... | reverse complement strand
TGGTGGTGGTGGTGGTAGAAGAGAAGGTTTGTTTTCTGATTGTAATAATTGTGTAGGATTAAAATAATTTGAGGATGGCGTTTAGGAGTATAGTTAGGTGGCGGTTGTGGCGGCAGAATTTAAAATGGAGGCAATGGAGACTACAATATCAGCAGGACAGGAAAAGCTTTATATGGTGATGAATGTGGTGTTGGGACGCTGGTTGTGGCTTTGAAGATAATAGTGGTGAAAGTCAATTGTGATTTTGGATGTGGTCGATGCCGTAGTATTTTTGTATTTGCTTGTGGTTGTAAGAATATCTGGTGGCGGTGATTAACGTTACGGTATGTGTGTTCATCTTATTACTGAAAGACGTACTGGTCAACGACCGTCTTACATGACAACGGTTTTCTCACTTGTATTCGTTCTGCCTTCTAACTTAACCTTGCGGTGCTAAGGGCGATGAAGAATGGGTTGCTCTTTCTAATTAACGTCAATCATATACGACCCCATATTTTTAGCATTAAGTGCGTATTTTAAAAGATTACACCCATAAGATTAAAATTAAGATGTGTGTTAGTTACAACATTCGTATATTTTAAACTAACTAACTAAATAGAACGTGTGGGCCGGGTAGCTCAGTCGGTATAGCGACTGACTACCGGCTGGATGGTCCGGGATGAATCCCGGTGGCGACGCGATTTTCCGCCCGTCCAGACCGGCCCTGGTGCCCACCCAGCCTCCTGTACAATGGGTACCGGGTCTTTCCCGGGGGTAAAGTGCGGCCGGGGCATGCTGCTGACCACTCACCCCCTTCTAGTGCCGCGGTCACGGAAGAGTAGAACTATACCTCTACCCACCCTCTGGGCCACACCGGGCCTGTAACGGGAACACTTTACCTTTTTAACTAAATAGAACAGAGTGGTTTTTAGATGATAACAGTCATTCAGATACTCAAGAAATGTCGCAGACTTCTCTCATTTCAATCTGTCTTGAACGTACGTGTATGTGTATCCAGTTCACAACACCCCACATTAATTCTTCTAAGTCGTGGGCTTTCTATTGATTTTAACTATAATCGTAAAACTGTTACTGAAGATAGAAAAGGTAAAGTTTAAGTTGGCCGATACACAACATGAAGGTATATGGGGGATTGGAGTTACGGCTCGACTCTTTCTTAACCTCGGCGCTAGATGAAGGTAAGTGATTAGCCTCACGCAACTACCGCTTTCCGCCCCAAGGAAAAAGCCTCCTTTACCCATTGAACAGCAGCCTGGGTTGGCACCACAGTCTGTCCGAACTTCTCCTGCCCTGCCCGTGTTGAAACCCCAAATCGTACGGGCCGCTGTCTAGTCACCATACATACCAAAAGAGGGATAAATAAATAAATACATCAACATCCGTGCTGTAAGCTTATTGTGTTGCTTTGCTGTCTTTTTAGCAGAGACAGAAGTGTAAGAGCAAATTAGACTTAACACCGATATTCTGGAACTTCCTCCTACCAGCCATCTTAAAAATTCCCTATAACAATCATAAATGGCAACTACAAATGCTAATACAAAAAATATATTGCGGTTGTATGTTAACACGTAGAACAGACGAAATGGAATTTCAAAATTTGAAAAATTGACTGAATTCTCAGTAAGAGAGGGCACTTATTGTTTCTATGCAAATATTGTTCCTTCAAAAATGGTGTTTCAAAAACGAACATAAATATGTAATTACGATAACCAACAAATGCAAACCAAAGGGACTAAAAATCGTACACAACATAAAATTCCTACAAGTTTCAGCGGCGGGGCGCCGTCTTCAGGGAATTCAAAGTACAAATATTTAGCAAATACCTTAACATCGTCCGATAAGAAACACGACACACACCACATGGACTAGATCCTCTTCGATTATACTTGAAATAATCTGTTGTTTGTGTGCATGTATGGCACATGATCACATACAACCTTGGACCTTCGCCTACATCTTCAACTCAAGTCAATTCTGAAGACAACAACTTCATAATTTTATTTCTAGCAGTTTAATATATTACTAACGTAATACCAACATTTTTGTTCTAGTACTTGCAAATCTTTGCACTCTGAATTCCCAGGAGACTACGCCCTGTCGCTGAAACATGTAGGCATAGTATATGTGATGTATAATTTTTAGTCTGTTTTCACGTTTGTAAGAATGCACGAAGTATATAATATGAAATACGAACATAAATTTTATTTGTAAATATATTATTATTACTATTATTTCCTCTTTTCATAAATCTGTATTCCAAACTAGAATACAGCATACCGCCTGCAGCGCTACAAAGCTACAGAATAAAATGGAATCCCCCACTGTTTAGAAACAGCAGTGAAAGTCGTCATTAGCCTACAACGAGTTCCTGGAAGGTTTGCGTGCTCACACCACCCCAACACACACACACACACCCTTAACATGTGATGATGTGAGGTAAAGCCGCAACTATTTTTTTTTCTGTTCTTTCCACTATATCCACTGCCATGCACATGGACTTTGACACGGACTCTATTGCTTCATCCAGAAGGGGAGGCACGACACCCAGCTGGTCAACTTTTGACCTAATAATTTCACGAGCATTAATTATCTACACGTATTCAGTTGTAGAGTGTCTATACGAACACAATTCGTACATTTGTCCATTTATACCTCTCACACAGCACCAAGGTTAGTAGTGGTAATATTAAATATGATATTCAAAACAAGTTAGTAATTACAATTCTATGTAATTTTCTGTTATTGTCGATTGTCGATTTACTAAAGATTATTTATCCCTAATTTACAGAGTGAAATGACAGTATTTTACTTATTAAATGGGGCTCTTGCAGAATGTGTAGTGGTCTATTTGAAGGCGCTAATCTTCGCTGTGGCCAGAGGTACAAAAATACTCGATAAAAGCTTACTGACCGTAGAAGGATCTACTTTTAAATTCACCATTTTCCTAACACAAAGCAGGATTGCTACATTCCATACTTCATTATCAGTTGCATGCACCAGCAAAAATCATTCTTAAGTGTTGAAATGACGTTCAAGGCTTCTTTTTTATATCTATATTTAGTTGTAATTTATTTTGTGTCTAGAAGCAATACAGGTATGAAGAATCGAAATTACGAGCTTCATAATTTGTACTCCTCGCAAATTATTATTCGAATGATGAAAGAGAAGGGGCATGCAGCATATACAGCTGAACGTGTAGCGAATAAAGTATTTAATTTGATAACCTGGCGGAAAGACATCACTGGAACGACTCAACCGCAGATCGGTTAGGACATTAAGGAAATATAGTGTGAGGGTGTAAACTGGACTAAACTTGTTTAAGATAGGAGCTAGTGGTGGATTTTTGTGAACAAGGCTATAAGCCTTCACTTTCTATAAATGGCGGAGAATTTCTTACTTTATGAACGACTGTCAGCTTATAAACAAGAACTTTGCCACGACAAGATTTATTTATTTATTCATTTATTTGTGCAATTATTGTAGTAACATTAGTAAGTGTGACAAAATATGAAAAGCGTATTAATGGATGCTGAGAAGCCTTTTAAGTGTAGACAGATTTGAACAGAAATTCGCGTCCCCACCGTCCAAAATTCATTGTGGATACAGAAACAACGAAAACTTTAAATGGGCTTTAAAATACTTTGGATACTGAAGTTTGCTTTTTTTTTTTACAAATTATAAGTGTTTGTGTAAAATCGACTAGCGACATTTGTAGAGAACAGTTTTATGCCGAAACAAGACTCTAGGAGTCACAATTGCTACCACACTCTCACGCATATAACGTTGTTATTCACACACGTTTTCAGCTGTCGCAATGCTGAAAGTTATCTTAATAAACTCGAAAAACAATTAGGCAACCTCCGTAAAGGGACCATGAGCATTTAAAGCAACTTGGAAAAAAAACCGTGCATAAACACAATAAGAGGAATATGCAAAGCGTAAGTTAGTTTGTCTCTATGTTGACTTAAATGTGCATTAATAAATCCCAGGCCTGAGTGAAAGCGGATTTATAGCTCCTTGAAATCCTGATAGATGTGAGCAGCTTTTCAGCAGCAATCGCCTTACCTACAGAAACAGAGACCCCGGAATTCAGAGCCCACATTGCAAGCTGTCGAAGGAAAGAACCCCTGCCCCTGCCGAAAACTGAAAACATACCGCACTCCGGATATAAACGGAGTAACTATCTTTTAATATATGAAAAGGAACTTAAAAATAATTATATTCAAGATAAACAAGTGGAGAAAAGTACTTTCCGTCGTGGGTATAAATCAGATTTGCTTTATGTTTCGGCAGCATGGCTTAAAACATTTATGGAAAACTTGGTATAGTAAGTTTGAATCCTCTATGGGATAAAAAAAAATGCATGCCTCTAACATGACATTCATTGAACTCTCCCCAATTTAAAAGCGGGCCATAAGTCTTGGGAATTAAATTACGTATGGAAAGGGGTTGTCTGTGATGCGTCTCATTTTATACACAAAATTATCCACACACGTACACTTTTAAGTCACAGTGAACATTGCATCTTACGCACCCGGCGATCACATTATATACTTTTACCTTGATGTTCATTGGACACAATAATGCCGTTCTTAACTTCCTGCAACCTTCATCTTAACCGAGCATGCTAGTTAAATTATGAAGCTCTAAATTTGTTCCGTTAAATTATTGGTCGGATTGCCTGCTGCGATAATTGAGGCGATTCCTGATTTCCTCATCTTCTTCGAGCGAATGATGGAATATCTTGAAAATCATCTCCGTCGTCTCCTTTAAAACATTTACCTATTTATTATTTCTGACCTCTATTCATCCATTTTCTATGTAATATCATCTCTCTAATTAAAATATCGTCGTTAAACAAAATAAGAATCAATAAATCTACGTGGCATAGAGCATAAAATATTAACAAAGGCGACAAACGTAGATTAGAAAAAAAGGGAGCAGGAATATGAAAGGAGGAAAGGGACTGTTGTGGCTTTCACGTTGTTCACCCAGATATCGCACACCTTGATTCAGCAAGTGCCTCCATATTAAACAATCTGCTTTCTTTATTGGCTGGGCAACACGGACACGTAATTTCTTCGACTACTTGCAAGAAATTTCCAGTAATGTGTTCAGCCCAGACTGATAGGTAAAGGGAGTTTTTACTTTAAGAAATTTGAAAGTAAAGCGATCAGAGTGAATTTATGAAAGCCTTGAAACACAAGAAAATATTCAGTATAACTTCACAACGGAAAAACACATTCATGCCCTTCAAATAATTTCGTATTTTACACCTCCCTTTGGAAGAACAGTCGACAGGTTTGTGGAGATACAAGCAAGCACTTGTCAGAGGACAAAACGTCCAATGGAATTCACCGAACAAATACTCCACATTGTTAGCCAATAAGCCACAGCATGCTAGTTATATAAACAATGGAAGGTATAGAGTGATGGCCTAATTTTTAACAAAATACACAACACGGAATGCATACAAAATCCTTAATATGTAATTTAAAATATTTAAATTATAGGAAACAAATTATTGGAAGGTAAAGAACTGCGCAATTTTTGTTTTCTTCCCTGTATTACAGGAATGTATGAGACAGAGCTGAAACGTCCCACTTTTTTTCGATTCATTCCGCCCCGCGATCATTACATCAATCTGTGCATGTTAATTATTATTGGTATTCGAAAGGAGGTCATTGAGAAGAATTTTTGGCCCAACGCACAAAACAAATGGAGAATGGAGACAAAAAACAAACGAGGAGTTGGAAAACCTGATTGACCATGAAAATATAGTAAGGCACATTAAAAGTAAGAGACTGAATTGGGTGGGACATGTTGAAAAAATGCCTGATGAAAGAGTAGTTAAAAGCATTTATAAATTGAAACCACACGCAACAAGACCGAAAGGAAGGCCAAGATTAAGATGGGATGACGATGTGAGAGACGATTTGAGGAAGGTCGGAGTAAATAATTGTAAACAGAAGGCACAGGAAAGGAAACCATGTAGAGAATAACTGAGCAAGCAAAAACTCACAAAGAGTTGTAGAGCTGAGGAAGGAAGACATGTTAATTATTCGGACAATTTAATTTTTTACGTAAAACGATAACTGTGGGATATATTATTGTATGTGCTCATACACACGTTTTAAATTCACGTTTTTTACTCACGCGCAGGGTGGGTGGTGTACGAGGTGGCTATCAGCATCTCAAGAAAAACTCAACGTCTCGAATCTCTTCAGTTCGTTAACTTTCGTCTGCTGTTGGATGGTATTGTATAGTACCTTTTCTTTTTAGTGAAAGCCAACTCGCTATATATTTCAGAACACGGAAGCGAGTAAACCCTTCGAAGCATAAAGTTGTTCTCAATTACACTTAACGTTTTAGTTGATATAAAATAACAAGCCAGACAATGTACGTATAAACGTAACAATGAGGCACGTTCATGCAACCATTATTGCAGTGGAAGAGCAGAAAGTATTACATATTGTGAGTGTGTGTGTGTGTGTGTGTGTGTGTAGCCTTAGTTATCCAACATGCAATGCGCATGCGCCTTATTATCTGCCATCTGTGGCTTGCACCGGTCTACAGTAAGTTTCTAGTTTATCTGATAAATGGCACGATTTTCGAAAAAAAAAGTTACTGAACACAAAGTAAGTGTTTTTATTTCCTCTAAATCTTTTGTCTGAAACATTTCTCATTTTAAGCAGAACTGGGCGCGATGTGATCAAAAAGAATATTGGTCTTCACATAAAGTACCCGTTATTCTTGTCCGATTTTAATAAAACTTTAATTCTTTCGACAAATTTTCGAAAAAATACTCAAATATCAAATTTCTTGAAAATCCATACAGTGGGGGCCGGGTAACTCAATTCGGACGGACGGATGGACAGATGGACAGACATGACGAAGCTAATCGTCGCTTTTCGCAATTTTGCGAACGCGCCTGAAAACAATGGATCTCAGTTTATACACTAAGAGACAAATGCTGCTATGTAAGTAACGTTGATTGTGAGAATATTACGAAAAGCATGACGCTGTGTGTTAGAAGATGCAATGAACACCAATATAAATTTTCGATCACATCTCGCTCAGTTCTTCTTAGAATGAAAAATGTTTTAGACAAAAGTCGTAGAGAGAATCAAAACACATTTTTTGCTCAATAACTGTTTTGGAAATTCATGTCATTTGTGAGATAATGTGGAAAAATACTGTAGAGCCGGAATGGCCATAGATGACAATGCTGTTACCTCAAGCTACTTATACTCAGATTACGTAATATTGATTTTTTTCCTCTGCAACAATGGTTGCACGAACGCTCCGCCATGTTACGTTACACGTTGAATGCTTGTCTAGTCGATTATTAAGGCAAGAGTTTCAGAATACAAACACGAAGATTTAAGGAATTAGATGTTTGGAAAGTGAGTTAATTTCCCTCATCCCTACCTCAATTTACTATCCCCTCTGACAGGATATAATTAAAATTATGCATCACCGGGCTCCATAGGTTACTCTCGAACACGTACAGTTTACTTGTTATTAGATTCTTGGCGAGTGTTTGGTTAGAGGTCTATAGAACCTTGTTATATGCAAGCATCCGGGTGTCAATAAATCTGTCTCATATATGTTGGACAGAACAGCGGCTGGGTCTGTCCTGCTGCCTGATTCTACAAACCTGCTTGTCTACTCTCGAGAAACTAGTCTTTCCTTGGCCCACCTGGGCGCTGACCTACGAATTTCACTCTTGTTGTTGGCCACCTGCTCCTGTTTTAGCAGCTTTTACTACACTTGTCCTTTGACAGTCACTTTTTATATTAAATTTAAAATACTGTAAAGTAAAGGAAATCACAGCTCGTACTCAGAACAATGCAATATCTTTTACGACACACAGTGTTCATGTAAATTCGTTTTAACGTGTTGCTCTTAAACAGGAATGACTTGTCTGATCTCACTAAACTACGGTGGAGAGCCCCGTCGCCATTTCCACATATATCCCACCAACAGAATAGTCGAACTCTGAAAACGACGCTCCCTTGTTGACCCTTTGATCTTCGTGAAGTTAATTCACACGATAAGAAATGAGGACGGCCATGATAATATACAGCCAAGAGCAGGCGAAGCATGCCCATTGGAAGTCGGCCCCAAAGTATATATATATATACATATGGTGTCGCTTCTGATTTCGTAGGTAAAATTCTGCACTTTAGTAGTAGGGAATGAAGATAGCAGGGAATTAAGATAGCTCAACCTGTAATTCGTCGGCACAAAAGCCAAGCTTGCGACACGCGATTCCTGGCTAAAAGTGAAGTCGCAAATGTTATATAACGTATGTCCGGAGATGTAAACTTTTTGAGACACACGTCACCATTAAGTGGCGCATTATATCAAATGATCAGGTGGTGGCGCGTCACACGGCATTTTCTGGAACGCGCTTAATACGCTGGCATCGACCATGTCATATCTGTCTGAATTCTTACCATGCGATCTTAATTAGCTCTCGGAGGAACTGTTCAGACTTGCTTCTTCTGGTGTACCCAAATTAAAAACCCATCGACCTCAGAAGATCATTTGAACCACCCGTCTTTACGGTTAGTTTGAATGATCCTCCACGTCCAATCCGCTTTCCTGGATATACCGCGATCAGCCACTGCAAGTAATCTTCCCCATGGTGTGCTGGATTACCACTATGGCGAAACCACAACGTCTGTATCACATCTGGAGGCATGACTTCAAGAAGACCCGTCTGAACACTTCCCAGAAATTTACACCGTTCTGCAGTTAGCTGCCTTATTGCGGACTTGATACTCCAGTTTGCAGACAGGATGACAATTATAGCGAGCCCAGGTGCGACTGTTTGTTGCGGACGACAAACACGTTCTCAAGTCCAGTACACGTTCCATATTACCACACAGTTTTGTTTAGGAAAATAAGTAGATTAAAAATGCACGGAGTAAGCAATTTCCTAAAAACGAAAAACTTAATCGGCATAGACCTCAAAAATACAAATTTCTAGGGCTACCAACGGAGTTACGTGGTTCAACGGCGAGTAAATCAACGTTTAGAGAACCATCTCTGTTGATTTCCTCGCCGTTCAACCGCCTGATACAGCTGCTAGGCGGGAAAAGTTTTATTGAATTCCGTCGACCTTAAAAGGTTTAGATATTCCATTGTCACATGTTATACCCTCGCATACACTTTACGGAATCTAATCTTAAATTATGAAAGCTTTAGAGATCTCAGCCTCTCTCCTCTTTTCTAACACATCAATGTGTACATATGTAGGGCGGAACGTCATAACAGTATTTACTATTCTTTGCTGTTTCTAAATGTTTACGCGTTTTTCATAAAGTAATTGTAGCCTTAAAGAAAGGTAGGTTATAAGGCTTTTCTTCTGAGACTATCCAATTGATTAGCCAAATTGCGTTTTATAACTAACGTGAAAAGCATGGTTACTAAATACAGCGAAGTGAATTATATTTTTCTGTTATCTCGCCTGATAAACAGAAGCGATAAGATGAATAATTTTTAAACAAACAACGGTGGAGTATATACCTACTGCGGTAAGTATGGCCGATTTATCATAAAACACCTCGTCGTTTTAATTAAATTTGAAACAATATAGCTGCTTAGCATTATAACACACTCACTGGTACATCAGAGATATCATAACCATACTACTGCAGAAAGGGTGAAATACGAATTCACCACGTTCGAGTACGTTTATATTTACAATTCGTTACGGCAAAAATATGAAGCTACAGGTTTGCAATTTGAAGAAAAGGATAGACGATATAACAAGTGATAAGGCTGAAGATAAGGGAGATTATAACATGCAATCTAAGATAATTTTTACTGCACGTGTTAATAAATTTACGACTGGGGATATAGCCTTAGCGCAAAGAATTTACAGGGCATAAAAAGCGAGAGAGAGAGAGAAAATTGCTGACAATATAATGTCTCGCTGAAGCACAAGCACATATTCTAATGCAGCAAACAAAACCACTAGCCTAGTTAAAAAAAAAAGTGAAATTAAAATATATTATACGCGTACACGTTACTACATGAATGTGACCTATTGAAAAGTTAACGTCGAATAAGGTACTTAGTTTCAATTATCATTGAGGCACTTATTTTCACGTACTCTGCGGAAATATCAGGAAGGATAGAATACACCTGACACTTTCTCACGCTAATGCTCGAAACAAGATTTTACGGTTTTCTGTTTCACAAGACGCAGTAAATTAGCGTACAATTGGTATACCGGTTTGTTACTCTACCGGCGTTTATTACTCCGAAAGTGACCAAATAATTTATGTACCATTTGGTATTAATTTCCAGACACATTTACACTTGGTGCATATCGGTCGAAAAGTACGTATCTTAATCCTACTTCACACGATAATTCAAGTTAAAATACAATAAGTACTTCAAACGAGGTCCAAAGAACGATTGTTGGATTGTATGATCAAATACATACAGTAATGATCTTTGACAGCTTAGTGATTACAATAGTACCGCCAATTTCGAAACCAATCACTCCGAAATTTGCCTACACAGAGCATATTTGTGTTCCGTATCTCTCCTAAAATAAGCAACCTGTATTTCCGTACAAAGCATCTACCACTTACTCTTGTAATGGAGGCACACTATTTTCTGTGTGAGATACGAACTGAATGTATATAGTGTGGATTAGTTTCAGTCTTCGAAGAGTAAATAATGTTGGAGGAATTTTTCCAAAATATACTAATCCAAGAGTAAGAATAGTTACTGGATCCTAGTGTAAAAATCGTAATTATTGCTCAGCAATAGGCCTATATTCACCTATACAAAGGATTATCTGCCATATAAGCCTTAGTGTTCTGCCATTTTTCTGTTTCCATGCAGCAAGTCGTACTTCGCAGTTACAGGTATGTAATTAGTTATGGTCGAAAACACTTTGTTATTTTGAAGCTGTCGATACGTACCTAAACTTCGGTCAGTACTGTAGCTTTGACCTTTACTGATACAAAATTGTCTCTGGATAGTAGCGCCGCTTACCGTATCACGCTATCTTTCTAGAGATTTTACAGCTCAGCGAAATGCGTAGTCTGAGAATGAAACAGGAAAAGGATAGTAGCTAGACGTGAGCAATGCCAAAATTTTCAAAGGATTCGATACTAGCACAAACATAAAAGACAATTAGGTACAAAAGGTCACAAGGAACTATATGAAACATGTGTACACCTACAACCCCCACTTAATTGCAGTGTTGTTAAAAAACGTAGTAACAAAAATGAAAATTATAATTAAGCTGCAAATTAATTCCATTTAAACAATTTGGAACTTACAGCGATCGTTGACGTTAAGTTTGCTAACGGACAGTAACAAATCAAACGTGGGTAAAAACAAAAATTATAACCTCCTTTACAAGAAACCATATGAATGTAACGAAAACCAAAATTGAGTTGGCTGACTGGTTTTATTAATTGTAATAATTCAACATGGATATTAAATGTGAATTCCCTTACTTCCGCTCAGTGAATCAATATTATCGTTCCCATCACACAAACCGTCGAAAGTTAGAGACAGACAAGAAAATAAGAAAGTGATCATGTCAGGATATTTAAAATTATATTTGGTTTATAAGGCTTGGAGGGAGTTTTGTTTTATATGCTGGAAGTAAAGGTAGTGGATGAAGGTACATAATACTTAAAAATACTGTTTGTATAAACAGACATAAAAGCCTTGAAGTAAAATATGAGTCGAGTAATTAATATTTGATTTGACTGTTCCTGCCCTGCAACTTGGTCTCCAATTCCAAATGAAAAATGTCATTCAAAGGACGTGTAAAACAAGTTGTTGAAGTGATTATTCGCATCCTAGGAAGAGAAAATTACAGGAGTTAAAAAATATACAACAATAGCTTCATAAATTAAATTACGTAAGAAATATTAAAAGGGTGGTAAGTTCTAAGAGAATGAGATGGATGAGTTATGGTTAATGAATAGACATTTTATTCGCAAGACCTGGAAAAAGGAGACCATGTGGGAGAACTAAGCATAAAGTCGGTCACGATGCGAAAATTAATACATAAGGAACAGGATTTGGGGAGTTAAATTTCCTTTACCTGCACAATTAGCATCCAGTGACGCGCTGCTCTGAATTTGGCACTTACATTTTGGGTGTCATAAAATGTGGAAATTTGTTTACCAGCTCAGCGACTACAAGATCCTCAGAGAAGACTCTGATTCATGGACATAGTTATTATGCGAATATTACTTGGGAGAGTGAAATGAAAACCTTAAAAGTGCGATAAAAATTCGAAACACAGCTCGATTGTCTTGTAAGTTGACAACAATGATACTCATGGTTTGAAGAGTGGCCGACAGGTGGCAGTGCGATGCAGGAATGCAACACGACGGCGCAGTAGTAGTGTAAATAAGGTAGCCCCGCTTACAACATGCACAAAAGAAAAACAGCGTTCTGTCATCCGTTTTTTAAGTAGTGAAGGGGTGAAACCCATCGAAATTCATCGACGAATGAAAGTTCAGTATGGTGATGCATGTCTGTCACTACAGCAAGTGTACGAGTGGACTA